>Ga0316197_10000077_pt1 | contig 79432 bp, 67 predicted proteins | sample OudBiesiAoxic_MG_FD_204939 | JGI IMG/M metagenome (GOLD analysis project Ga0316197, IMG submission 204939) | Coastal sediment microbial communities from Oude Bieten Haven, Netherlands - site A oxic | ecosystem: Environmental > Aquatic > Marine > Coastal > Sediment | place: Netherlands... | reverse complement strand
AATGTTTTTTGGTCTTCGTAGTTACTTATCAAGCTGTAAAAAGCAGGGAGTAAGTGGCTCTACTGCTTTAACGCTATTGTTGAATGGCATGCTACCTAATATTTTTATCCCTGCTGAGTAGTTACCATTAAATTACATACAACTTTGCCATTTCAGAAATGCCAATACTAACAAAATCGGTCATTGATATAATTTTTCTTGATGGCAGCTCAGAGCCTATAGCGGACATTGAATAAGTTGCTTTTTTATCTCGCTATGGGGCAAAACGAGATAGGAAATTTACCTATACACATAAAAAGGTCACCATCTAGGTAGCCTCCAAGCACATAAGTTGGAGGTGCGTTTAACGGTGTTATGGTAAATACATACCATATGGTAATGATTAACTTGGTAAAACAACAACACCGAGAGGCTCTAATAGTTGCTCTTGTTGCCAATCACAAATTTTCACTCCATTTAAATTAACACGGCGGGGATCTAAACCATGTAATTCACAATTACTGAGATCACAATATTGCATATCAAACTGTCCCCAACTATCTGAAGAAAAATCTCCTCGACTTAAATCAGATCCCTTAAAAGAAGTATTTCGTAAATTTGCTCCTACCCAACGATTTTCAAATAAATCACACTTTTCAATGCATTGCTTTTCAAAATTTGTATAAGACAAATTACAACCAGTGATATGTACAGAGCAAAAGTAACTTTTGTGGGAAATTTGGTTTATAAAGCTGGTTCTTATAAAGCTTGCCCCTTGTAAATCACACTCTCTAAATTCGCACCCAAAACCATTAGCTCCTTGAAAATTAGCCATTCCTAACCTGCATTCTTTGAAAGAAGCATCACGTAAATCAGCATAGTCAAATTGACACCCTGTATTTTCTCCGGCTTCGATAAATTTACAATTTATAAATTGTGCATCTCTTAAGTCTGCATGGCTAAAATTACAAAGGTAAAATTGACAGTTTTCAAAAATAGCTTCTTGAAATGATTGTTGTGAAAAGTCCTGCTCTCTAAAAGATTTATTTTCCTGTTTCATAACATTCTCCGAATTAATAATAGCCCCAGATTACACAACTAAACATATTAAATGAAATTTATTAACCCCTTTAAAATCAACAGATTAAAAACCACTCAAATCGCGATTATAAGGCACTAAAATCGCATTCTAAGAGTTGTTTTATGAGTCGAGCGAAAGAGTGGTTAGGGAAAAAACTTTCAATCAATACAATTACAGATAATTAATTTTTTTATTGCTTGATTATTGAACTGTTTTTACTTTTAGCTGAGGTGATAAATCCAAAAATAAAATTTTAAGTCAATTTATGGAATGTTAGGTTAATAAAGTAAGAGGTGCACAAAATGACTATTATGGTAAATAGTCATTTTTTCTTATGTAAATAACAGTTTCATTATTAAATCAACATAAAACACTTAAAATCAATACCCGTTCAATTGATATCCACCTTAAAATAAAAATCTAAAAATAATCACACAACTATGAACATCACATGATAATTATACTATTCTCATTTAAGCTCTTTTCTAAGAGCAAATAGTTAAATGATCCTATTTTCTTTCTGACGAGATTATTTTTTGTGGATGTCAACAGGATAGATTTGTAAGGCACTTTGGGGCGAAAGCGACTTATAAGTAATGTCTGCTTTGTCGGAACAGAGGGCGTTAGTAAAACAAAGTCCAATGTCAGCTAACCGTAAAATGATCTTAATTTATTAATCGAAAACCCAAGAAAATTAAGTGAGTTTATAGATTTGTAAATGAGTTTATAGATTTGTATATGGGTTTAGGTTTAGTAAGCGTCAGTGCTTACTTTGGCAGTGTTGTCAATACCATGGGACACTCACGCAATGTCAACAGTGTCCAACATGACGAAAAAGTGTCTCACGAGGTCACCTAGTTCGTCTTACCCTTTTTTTAAGGCATTCTTTTTAAAGAGATAAAAAAAATCCCCGAATAGGTATGACTAACGAGGATTTCAGTATTTAGCATGACACATTTACTTAATATATGTATTGATAACGCAATTAATCCGAGCCAAATAAATCTCGTGTATATACCTTATCAGCGACATCATCTAACTCATTACTCATACGGTTAGATACAATCACATCTGCCGTTGCTTTGAACGCACTATGATCACATAATCAGCATTGCTATAAGCTAAGTTCTTATCTAACGTCGCAGTAAAGTTAAGATTTTTATTGTTCAGAAAATCTTAAATTTCTGTATCAGCAATTGGCGATTTTTTATTATTTAATAATGCTACTTTTTCTTTAATAATATCAACGGCAACAACTTCATTTTGCTACGCTAATAACATCGCATTTGAAAGGCCTACATAACCTGTTCCTGCAATTGCAATTGCAATTTTCATGTTTTTATCCATACTAAGTTTGTTAATTTATTTACGAAAAAAGAACTTTAGCAGTTTTTATTTTTCTTGATGAAGTATTATCTGAAAACATTTTTAAAAAACATATGCGCTGCAACAAAAAGTAGTTTTATCTTAAAATAATGAAACGGAGCTATAGTTTAATTTATAATAAAGTCAGCAATCTCGTCTGCTTTAAAAAAGCTCTCTTTTAAATAGGGGACATATTTAAAAGTACTGCTCAGTGAAATTTGCTTACTTAAAGCTAATAAATCATTACAAATCAAAGCATGCTGATGATCACCCATATACTTAGCGATATCTGTTTGATGAGTATCAATACGGTCAACGTTTGGAATAATGATAATTTTTTTTCTTAACTCAAGTAATCTAAAAATACTTCCAGCACCAGCGTGAGTAATAACTAGGTCATGCTCTTGGTACACTTCCTCAATATTACTAAGCATTGCTACATAATTATTACTCTTAGGTATATATTCACCATCAGCAATTTGAAATAATACTTCATAGTGAGAATAAGGCTTCTGGTTGAATAGGCGATCTAAGGACTTAATCATTGCATCAAACTTAGTTGTCCCGACTGTAACAAAAACTTTCATAGTACCCCCGCATAAATTGCTTTAGGGTAAATACTCAATAAAGATTTATGCTGAACATAAAAACGGTCTGCAAGTAGATACATTACTCTGCCAGTAAGGGATTTTGTGGTAAAGCGAGACCACGTTTCAACATGCACAATTTTTATCCCATAAACCTTAAATAAAAGAGCAGCAATTATTGCAATGCCAGGGCCTGTTGAAATCATCGCTTGGAAGTTATTATTTTTTATTGCAGAGCGTATACTCTTAATTATTTTAAAAGGACCATTATTAAATAAAATATCTGAATGCTTATGCTTTCCTCGTAACTCCCCAGTTACAATATGTCGAGTAGACCAGTTAGGTTTGTTTTTTATATCTGAGATAGACACTAAATCAAAGCTCGATAAAGGTTCAATGAGCTTTGAAACTAACCTATTCATTTGAGCGGTATGTCCTCCCTCCCCAAAACAAAGTAAAACGCTTTTATTTGAATACATTTTTTAAAACCTTATCAACCATCTTATGAGAATAAATTTCGCTAACTAACTGTTTATTATGAACAATAGATAAATTCAGCTCATTTTCAGAACTATCATATATTTTTTTAATACTATCTTCTAAACTTATCACATCCGCGACTCTGCTAGTGTTAAAAGTAAAACCTGCTTCTCTTAAATCCATAAATGCTGGTATTTCAGATAATATGACATGTGTACCACAAGCCATTGCCTCAATAGGAACCAAACCTAAACTTTCACTGCTTGAGGGATAAACTAAACAATTAATCTGATTAAACCACTCCGATAAATCTTTTTGAGACTTACCTTTTAAAAAGCTCACTTGGCTAGATATATTAAGCTCTTCAACAAGTTTTTTTAAGTTCGCTAGCTCTTCACCTTCTCCTACTATTTCTAATTTTAAAAAAGGGAATCGTTTAAGTGCTTGTATTAAAAAACTAACATTTTTTGACTTTACTAAGCGCCCTGCATAACCGATAAGGTTTCTTTTATTCGGTATTGGAAGCTCTTTAAATACATCAACATTAACTCCTCCAGATGGATAAATAACAATGTTATTAAAGGATCCATAATTATCTTGTAAGTATTCTGCATAGTGCTTTGAAGGAACAATGATTTTGGTGGATACTAATAATATTTTTTTTACGACTACTTTCTTAATCGCAAAGAAAATACGACTTCGACCTTCTAGGTATTTAATATCTCCACCATGTATATGAGTAACGATATTAAACTTCATTCCTAACATGGTTAATAAAATGACAGGTATTGAGCTATGTGAAGCAAAATGTAAATAAATAAAATTAAATTGATTTATTATTAAACTTTTTATAACCGTAAAATAAAAAACAAGGTAGTTAATTAATTTATTTAACTTACCAATCGATTTTTTATCTATAACCACTAGATCGACAATATAATTTTCAGATAGACTCGAAGCTATATTTTTTACAAAAGCACCAAAAGCAGGTTCATTTTCGGATGGGTACATATTAGATACTAATAAAATACGATTTACATTATCGTCCATTGAATAATCCATCACAATTTATGGAAAGAGGGTCTTGCTCAATATCGTACTCATTTAATTGTGAATAAATATATTTCCACAGTAGCTCTTGTTCAGTATGAAAATCTTGATTGGGCAATATATTAGTTTCGTATACTAAATTAGAATGACATTGGTTTAAGGAGACTAAATAAAGTATTACGCAAGCTTTATCCATTTTAACTTCAGTAATATCATTCTTCATTTTTCCTATGCTACTAATAGATAATCCTTTGATTAAGTTTAAATAGTGCTCTTTTGAAACAGTTTCATCGATCGCACCTAAAGAAGAAAAATATCCAGCTCCACACGTTATCACTGGAATTTTAAATGCTACTGATTCTAAGGCAACCGTTCCTTGAGCAGTTAATATAAGATCGGCACACTCAACAAAACCACTAGTATTAAAATCCGTAGGTAGAATATATATATTTCTTAACGACATATCAGTAATGATAGATTGAACTACACCCGATTCATTCCAAAAATAAGAACTAGGGTGCTCTTTAACTACAAAGATAACATTTTCATTTTTACAGCATTCTACCAAAGTACATTTTAGCCAGTCATAATAATCATTAAAATGTAGATATTCACTAGAATGTGGAGAATCACTTATAGCATGTGACATAATAAATACAATTGGCTTATTAGAATGACTTACCCCTATTGACTCTTTAAGTTTTTCTCTAGAATAAAGATTTTTCCCTTTAAATGCGTTAACTACGTCCATTTGATCCAATTGACCACTAAATCTATTTTTTAAATAAGCTTTACTAGCATTCAATTTCTCTGCATTTTCTAATGTGCTGAGTACTTGTTCTTTTTTAGGTTTTAAAAAATGTTCAAGAATATTAACATTTTGATCATAAAGCTTGAAAACATTATTATCTTTCAAGATTACAGTTGCACCTGAATCTAATGCAATTCTAACGAGGAGACCATAACGAAGATAGGTTTTGTGACTCGTGATAAGATATTTAAAATCACTTTTCCCCCAAATATTTTTATTTAAAAAAAACAGAAAGATTGCCTGACCATAATACTTTAGTTTAGTGAGATAACTAACATTCTGAAAATTATAGTGTTTTGAATTATCACGTACAATTGTGTCATATAATAAATCACCAATATAAACACCTTTTAAGTGAAACTTTAATATATTTTCACTAGAGGATATGTTTTTAAGTGAGGAAAAAAAACAAAATAAAAATTTAATCCAAAGCAATGGATTTAAAAGACCTAGCTCAATTGAATAAAAATTATTGACGCCGAAACTTTTAGTGATTTCATAATTAGAGTTACTCTTTAATCGGCTATGTTTAAAATACACAGCAACATTTTTCGCTTTTGTTGAGCGAAGAAGATAGGAAGAAATAATTAGTTTTTCAATGGTACTTTTTGGGGTTCTTAAAATACATTCAACCAATACATCAGGGTTATCAGAAGTATTTATTTTAAAATAAAGTTTTTTTCTAATTAAATTGAAACATTTTAAAGCAATGACTGAATGCTTATATTTACAAAACCTATACTTTAATAACTTGAACATATTTTACCTAAATTATAACAAATGAAAGATGTAAGAGAACATGCAATAGATACTTTATTGCTTAGTCCTATAATAATGAAATTGCAAAGCATTAATCCAAAATCCAATATAAAACATTGGCTGCGAAAAACCTGAATTTGAAAAAAATAAAATAACAAGAATCAACCAATAAAAAGTAACATTCACATTTTTACTTTTTAATGTAAAAAGTAAAATGAAAAGGTATAATATGGTAAAAACACCTTGTTCAACCAAATAATGGGATAGAGCACTATCCGATGAATCATTGTATGAAGGGATCGTAATAGAAGCAGGGTTAAATGAAGAAGAAAAATCCCCCCAAGTTCCAAAGCCCAACCCGAAAATGTTATCACTAAAAATATTGACCGCGTGATACCAATAAAAAACCCGACCTTCTACGAATCTAATATCAATATTGTCATTAAACCACCCTGAATACCCTAAATAAGATTCAAGTTTTATTTGAATGTCATATATATTTAGGTAATAAATCAAAAACATTGATAAAAAGAAAGAAATAATTATATAAGTAGCATTTTTTAGATTGACGGTATTTAAAAAATAAAAGAAAACGAGACATAATAGACTGGCTTTTGAACTAGATAATACAACACATATAAATGTAATTAATTGCATAATAGAAAGCCAGTTCAAGTTTATTTTTGAGGCGTATTTATAGCCTCTTTTTACCGCCTCCTTCAAATAATGCAGAAAAATATAAAAAGAAAGAGACAAGCTTCCAATAACGTTTGCATTAAGTGTTAACCCAGTTGGTCTCCCTCTTAGGTTGTAAAAGGAAACATCGTACTTAACACCAATTAAGTTAACAAAACTAACACCGAAAATATGTTGTGCTATCAAAACAAATAAATTAGCCACCATAAAAAAAGAAACTACTTTATAAAAAAAGAAAACCCAATTGACTTCCTTTGAAACTAAAATAAATGAAAAAAAGAAAAGAAATAAATACAGCTTGTAACTTTCATAAAATACTGAAGGAAAATAGAATAATTCAGAGTTATTAAAAAGAGAAAATACAATAACGAGAAATAAATGAGTAAATATTAAAGAGAACAGATAAAGGTATTTAGACTCAACTTCAAGAGTACCTCTTAAAAAATATACAATTAAATAAATTAATGATATGAGTGCACAAGTTAAAAGAGGAATAAGCTCAAAATATCTAAAATTAAGTAAACCGCCAAAATAATATGACCAAATAATCATAATGAAACACAATTTAAGTAAAGCAGTGCTAAATAAACTATCGTTAATACCAATTCTATTATAACGCAACACTAAACCTCAATTTTCTAAATAAAAATACATATATAATTATAATTTGGATAACGCCACTAAAAAATGACAACCAAGAAACCTCATAAATCCCTATTAATGATAAAGTATTTAGCAAAACGAAATGTAAAACAGAGCAAGAAATTGTTATTATTGATAACATTTTAATCCTTCCGAAATATATAATTATTGTAGACATTATCATATAAACAATTTGAATTGATTGCCCTAAAGACATTTGAGGAACATACAAAGCTACATCAGAATAATCATCTCCAAAAACATAAATATAAAATTCCGAAGGTACTAAAATCATAATCAAATAAACAATTAGCGGGAAGGTTGCAGAGTAGGCAATTTGAAATAGCACATTTTTTTTCGTAATATTATTGTTTTTTATCCTCCTATATATATATGGAGCATAAACTTTATTTGTTGCGATGAGTAATATTGAGAAAGCTAGACTTATTTGCGATGCTAAAGAAAATACAGCAAGCTCTGATAATACATACCTATTACTTATCACTATTCGATCTAATTGGCCCCTTACAAAGAAAGATAACTTGTTAATGGTCACGCCAAATCCAAATGAGAGAATATATTTTACATCAAGGGGAAAATTAGTAAATACATTAGAAAATACAATATGACTCTTCAATTGAAATAAAGAGAAAAAACAAAAGAAAAATGCAGAAAGGCAAATTGCTACAGCTCTATAACCCACACTAGCATCTACAAAGTAAAATAATAACACAGTCATTAAACTAGAAACAAGAACGTTACCAATTTGAAATTTAACATAGCTAGATACATTACCAACGCTTTGAAAGTAAACTAAAATAACAGCGTTCAAAGCAAGAAAATATGCAGTCACAGTAGAAATAAAAAAATCACCATTTAAATTAATACTAACTATAAGTAGGACAATAAAAATAACACTAATACAAATAATACTTAAAACAAAAACCCTTGAAGCGGCAAACTTGCCATATCGGTGAAACGTTCTCAACAATGTAGCGTCAACACCATATAATAAAAAAATAATAATCAAATTATAGTATGCTTGGTAAAGACTTAATCGTCCAAACTCATCTGCACTTAGTACTCTCGAAAAATATGGAAGCAAAACAAACGGAACTATCTTTGAAATAACATCACCAAGTAGGTATATACTCCCATTCCGTAAAAGCTTTATATTCACAAAGAAAACCCATCATCAACAATGATGTTTTGTCCTGTTACAAATCTCGATTGCTTAGACAATAAAAATAAAACTGAACCAATCACTTCATCAACATTTAACATCCCTTCTCCATGAGTATTCTTTTTATAAGCTTTAAGAAAATCTTCAGGTTGATGGTCAAAGATGCCTCCAGGGCTAACACTATTGATACGAAAACGGCTATCGTTCACATAGGCAACAACATATTTGTTTAAGTGCAGTATGGCAGATTTAATCGCAGCATATTCAACAGGCATCGTCATGGGGGTATTATCATAAACTTCAAATTTAGGGGCAATCACACCATAAATAGATGAGATATTTACTAATGAAAAAGTGTTTTGCTGATGTTTGAAATAAGCTGCACATTGCTTTGTGAATACAAATGCACTTCCTAAGTGCAACGCAAGGTTTTCATTAAAGCTGCCTAGTGAAACATCGAAAAAATGTGCTCCATAAGTACTATTACGTGGATATGTGCAATTCACGGCACCGGTAAGTCCCGCCTGCTCAGCAAAAAAAGTTTTAACGTTTTGCTCATCAGTTACATCTAAATGTAGCCTTGTAAGCTGGCAATTATCTAAATCGATATCTTGTTTAATCAATTTTTCGTTCATTAGTTCAATGTTAATATCCGCGGCAATAACTTCTGCGCCCTGAGCTAAGGCTTGCTTAACTAATTTGACACCAAGTAATCCTCCAGCACCTGCGATTAATACTTTTTGTTGCTTTAACTGTTCAATCATGACGCTCCTCCTGCTAACAAAATCGCTTCCGCAAGTTTAAAGTCATAAATGTCGTCAATATCAACTGCACGTACCTTCGGTATAGTAATACTGGTCACTTTACCTGAAAAAAGACCATAGCTTTGCAATATAAATTGTGTTGATGCAGCATAGACAACTGTTGTGATATCAAACACCTCTGGTGCATCTTGCCTACGCGTCACATCTGCTTCTGGTTGATTAACTAACTCTGCTAATCCATTATCACCGAGTTTGACCATGTTAAAATAGGGACTGCGACTCGCAGGAGTGACTGAAATACAAATATCTGCGTTTACGTTGTGACGCTGATTAATTGCAGCTTCAATATCTTCAACGCTGCGAAGTGGACTGGTGGCAGGTAAACTAACAAATCCATCAAATTCTCCATATTGTTCACTTGCCCACTCAATGGCATGACGCCAAGATAGCCACTCAGGACTAGTATCAGTAGCAAGTTCGGCCGGACGTTCAATCACTACGGCTCCGGTAGCAAGGGCAACTTTAGCAATATCGGCATCATCCGTTGAAACGAATACTTGTTCAATCGCAGGAGAAGCTATTGCACTTTCAATAGAGTACTGTAAAAGGGGTTTTCCAGCTAAAGGTTTAATATTCTTACCAGGTAAGCCTTTCGAGCCACCTCGAGCAAAGATAAAAGCAAAATTAGTCATTAAATTTCCTATACTATTAATTTTTCTCATAGTGTTTAATCTTCTCAACTAGCAAGACAGTTTGCTTAGCCTCATCCAGCGATACGCAGCAATGTACTCTATTTTCGATCTTCTCCACAAAGTCATGGAGCATATTCAGGTACATTTTGTTTTTATCCCACTCAGGGCCGTTGTAGATCAGCTCTTCACCTGCTACAGATGAAAAAACTACTCTATTTTTTATTAAATCCCAATCTAATCGGCCTTTACTGCCAACAATACTACAAGCCCGGTAGGCCTTACGCTGTATAAAATCTAAATGAATATGCGCAACAGTACCTGACTGGGTAGTTGCGGTGATATCTGCGATATCTTCCACTGCCAAATCAAGCTCTTCTGTTGAACGCAATAAAACGTGCTCAACATTCAATTCTCCCAACAACCACTGGCAGTAGTCCAGTTCATGACTCAGTTCGAATAAAGCGCCCCCACCTAAATCGGGATTAGCTGAAACGCTATCACGGTAATGCTTACTTGGTCGCCAGTCGGGAAGGTATTGACCGATTTGAATAAATGCATTATAAACTTTACCTATTTTATTTTCAGTCAATAAACGTTGCATTATTTGAGCAGAAGGCAGATAACGTAGGCAATAACCAATCGCGACAGGCGTATTATACCGTTCAAGCGCTTGTTGAAGTAAGTCAACATCACTGCTACTTGTCGTCACTGGTTTTTCAATCAGTGTAGGAATACCTGCCTCGATGAGTGGGATAGCATGTGTCGCATGATATGGCGCGGGAGAAGCAACAATGACTAACTCAACTTGTTGAGCAATCAACTCTTCAATATTTGATACAACCCCATCGCAATCACTCACCTCTTCACTCGGCACTCTGCCACTAGCTGACATGGCTAGTAACATTGCATTTGGGAACATTAGCTTTAAATTTCTTCGATGACGAGTCGCAATATTACCAAGGCCGATTACAGCAACTTTATTCATTTAATCGAGACCTAGTGTATGAATATCAGCCTGTGCACGTTGATAATCTTCCATTCGACCTATATCAAGCCAATATTCATGAATAGGGAACATCATCACATTGCCTTGTGCTTCTATTTGTCGTTCGAGTAGTATCGGCATATCTACTTTTTCATTTGCCTTAACCTGCTCAATCAGTTCCGGATTTACAACATAAATGCCAGCATTAATATGAAATATCTGTGTTGGCTTTTCGACCATACTGGTTATCTTCCCTGCATCACCTTGAATTACCCCATACGGGATTTGATATTCATATTCACGGACACACATTGACGCATCGGCAGACTCATTATTATGAAAGTCTAATAATTTTTGAAAATTAATATTGGTTAAGACATCGCCATTCATCATGATCAAAGGTAACTTTGGTAAATCACTCGGCAACAAACCTAATGCGCCACCAGTGCCAAGAGGAGATTCCTCATAAACATAGGTAATATTCACTCCCCATTTAGCGCCATCACCAAAATGCTCCATGATCATTTCTGGCATATAGTGAGTAGAAATATAAAAGTTCACAAAGCCTGATTTAATAAAGTTAAGCAACGTAATTTCAAGAATTGGTTTATCACCCACTTTTAATAATGGCTTAGGGCAATTATTAGTAAGTGGTCTTAAACGCGTACCAAAACCTCCCGCCATCAAAAATACAGGATTATCAATTTTAGTTGTAGATAAAGATTCATGTAATGTATGTAATGCAATAACAATACCATTTTCATCAACAATAGGAATAGACAATATATCTTTCGATTCCATCAGATCAATGAGTTGTTTTTTAGTTGCATTCTGCGAAGCAACGATAGGATCACTATTCATAATCTTAGCAACTGGATCATCTAACGAAATACCAGCAAGTAACCCACGTCGAATATCGCCATCACTGACGACTCCTAATAATTTATTGTTTTCATCAACAACAATTGCACCACGTAAAGCCTCTTTATCTATAGTGACGAGAGCATCTTTTACTGAATTAGTTGGAGATATCAATGTATTTGACCAATTGTGACTCATAACTTTACCTTTTATCTTGAATGCTTGCTCGGGCACCAAAAACTATTTTTTGGTTTTCTATGCTTTGAGTGACAATTGCACCTGCAGCAATAATAGTGTCAGAACCGATGTGTATATTTTGTATTACAACCCCACCAGTTCCAATATGAACATTATCACCAGTAATAATTTGACCACTTAATGTTGCACCAGGAGCTATATGGTTATGAGCACCTATAATGCAGTCATGATCAATAATAGCCCCCGTATTAATAATTGAATTATCCCCAACTTTAGCACCTGCTTGTATGATTGCTCCAGCCATAACTTGAACCCCCTCACCTAATACCGCATAAGGAGAGACAATGGCATGCTTAGAAATAACTTTTTTAAAAATAAAACCTTGTTCAGAAAATTTACTAAAAATTATTTTTCTTAGCGCATTACCGGGAAGAGAACCAATACCATTAACCAAAAAAATATTGCTTGGGTCTTCCTCTAATAATACATTCTCATCAGAAAAATTTTTAATATCAGATAATGACAAACGATTTAAGTCTTGTACTGGAGAATAAATAGCATCGACCTCTTCCCCATTGCCTTTCAATATATCAACTAAGACAGATGAATGACCTCCTGCCCCTAAAACATACAAAGCTTTAACCATTTATTAAATCACCTTCTTTATATGCCGATGCCGAAATAGTCCCTAATAAATCCCAATAACTGTAAGGGCTCAAACCATTTCCAGGTCGCTTAACTTGTAAATTACTTGCGCAGAACAACTCGCCTTGTTTAATATCTCTAGCTGCAATCAAACTCTTTCTTGCAATAGCTTTGTTTTTAATCTCTGAAGGTCTCGGACCTTTAACACCATCCCCAATAGCTAATTCAACATTACGAATTGCTGAAGTCATCGCTTTTAGCTCATTAGGCTCTAAAGACGCTTTATGATCAGGTCCTTCCATATTTTTATCGAGTGTAAAATGTTTCTCGATTAACAATGCACCTCTTGCAACAGCCGCTATTGGTATTTCGATACCTGCACTATGATCTGAGTAACCAACTTTTAAATTAAAAGCGGCACCCAAAGTATCCATAGCTTTTAAATTAATATCATTCATAGGAGCCGGATATTCTGTAGTACAGTGTAAGACAGTTACTTTTTGTTTTAATAAGCTTTGACCTTCTTCTGAGAAGTAGGCGGCTTGAAAAGCATCTACCGTAGGGAATACCCCAACTGGAGCTAAATAACCAAATGCAATAACACCTAATGCAGACTCTACTTCAGCAAGGGTTGCCATTCCAGTAGAAACGATTAAGTCACAGCCAGTTTGAGCATGCTGTAAAACTAAAGGAGCATTTGTCAGTTCACCAGAAGGTACTTTAAGTTTTTTCAAACCTAAATCATCAACTAGAAAAGCTAAACTCTCTTCATCAAAAGCAGTTGATAAAAACTCAATGCCTTTTTTATTACAATATTCAACTAACTCATGATGGAACTCATAACTTAACTCTAAACGGCTCAACATAGATAATTGAGATTCCACTTTTTGAGTATTTTTTACTTGATAATCAGCTTGTTTAGCCCCAGCTGTAACTAACTTACTTGCTTTAAAAGTCTGAAATTTAACAATATCAACACCAGCAGCAACAGCTGCATCAACTAATTCAAAGGCAAGCTGTTCACTGCCATTATGGTTTACACCTGCTTCAGCAATAATTAATGTCATACTTAAGTTTCACTTTTTATGTCATAGAATTTTTTAATTAAATCGGTCTTTAATGATTTAATCATCTTAATAACCTTAGAGCTTGCGTCACCTGCTCCATATGGGTTTAATATATTTTTTTTGTTTTTATAATCAGACGATATAGCATGATTAATAGTTGTCATTATGGCTTGTTTATTAGGTTCACAATTATAAACACTGTTAGCTGCCAATCTTCCTTTTTGGCGCATACCAATATCTATAGTCGGCACACAAAATGATGGAACTTCAATAATACCGCTAGACGAGTTACCAATAACTGCATCAGCATGTTTAACTGTACTTAAATATCGCTGTTGACCAAGCGATTTAATAGCTAGAACACGATTCGGATACTGACTTGCATATGCCTCTAACATGGGAATAATTTTACGCCCTCCATCATCTGCATTAGGGTAAGTTATAATGACTTGGTGATCGGGAAATTCATCAAGACTATCCAACAATGCTTGAAAAGACTCTTCAGGATCTTCATCTGCAAGAGTGACTGGATGATAGGTAACAAGAAAATAAGGAGAACAAAGTTCAAAGCCTAAAGACTTGCCTATTTGCTGAACACTCAGCATTTCGCTTCTAGCTAAATGGTCTAAACCAATTGCACCAACATTAACAACACGATCTGGAGATTCACCGAGCTGTATTACTCTTTGACGATATTCTTCAGTTGAAGTCCCATGTAAGAAACTTAATTTAGTGATCGCATGACGTATCGCATCATCATACGCCCCCTCTGTTATCTCACCTCCGTGTAAATGTATAACAGGAATTTTCAATATCATTGCAGTTTGAGCAGCTGCTAATGCTTCAAACCTGTCTCCAAGAATAATCAAGATATTAGGCTTTAATCTATTTAATGCATCTGCGAACCCCAACACCCCTAACCCCATACTTTTGGCAACGCCAACAGCAGAATCAGACGACAAGAGGATCTCTATTTTCTCATCAATTATAAACCCATCAGCTTCTATTTGTTGGTAGGTATTTCCAAACTCAGGAGACAGGTGCATGCCAGATACAAGTAATTGTAAATTAAGCTCACTATCTGCTTTGATGTCTTTTAATAGCCAATACAGCAAACCATACTCAGCACGAGTACCAGTAAAAACAGCGATATTTTTTAACATATTATTGGGCAACTTTAATTGGAGTACTAGGTAAATTAATTAAGTGAGCCTCTACCCACTCAGATACTTTTAAATCACCTCTAAATGCATTTTTAAACATTGGCAAACGATGCATCAATTGCCAAATAGGTCTTGTCATAACACCATTTTCGTTCGTTTCTTTTAACAGTAAATTTCTGCTTTCGGTATCTGGACAAATAATCGCATTTAGCCAGTAATTAGATTTAGCATAGTGAGGTTCGACGACGAATTGAAACTCTGTACCAACAAATAATTCTTGGTATTTTTCTGCAAGTACTCTTTTTTGTTTTAAGAACTCCGGTAGAACTTCCATTTGAGCACAACCTAATGCTGCATTCAAATTTGGTAATCTATAATTAAAACCAGGCTCATCATGATAAAACTCATAAGGGTGTGGTACTTTCGCTGTTGTCGTAACATGGCGAGTATGTGCACCATCGTCTAGATTTTTACATAACACCATACCGCCGCCACCAGTCGTAATAACTTTATTACCGTTAAAACTAATTGCAGAGAAATCACTAATAGTACCAGTATGCTTACCTTTATAAAAAGAGCCTAAACTTTCAGCAGCATCTTCCACTAAAACAAGATTCCATTTTAAACAGACTGCCACTAATTCATCCAGCTCAACAGGGTGTCCAAAAGTATGCATTGGGACAACGGCCTTAATCCGACGTCCAGATACCTTATGAACACAGGTGCCATCACTATTAATAGTTGCATTATCATCAAGATATTCTGATGTCGCTTTAGGACACAAACCTAAACTTACTTTAGACACATCAACAAAAACAGGCTCGGCTCCCATATGAAATAATGCATTGCATGTAGCAACAAAAGTAAGAGCTTGTGTGATCACTAAGTCGTTAGCTTTAACTCCTGCCATGTAAAGCGCAGTATGCAATGCAGCAGTACCATTCACTGTAGCGACAGCTTTAGTTGCTCCGGTATAAACTTCAATCTGTTTTTCAAAACTTTCTACATATTTACCAACACTTGAAACAAACGTACTATCAATAGTCTCTGTTACATACGCTTTTTCATTTCCTGCAAAGGTCGGCGCATGTAATGGAATAAAGTCATTAGTTTTGTAAGTATCTCGAACAAATTGTATTAATTTATTATTCATAGTTTTTCCCTACATTTTGCCATCAAGGTACTTACCAGTTTCTTTATGACCAAAGTCCGGTATCATTTTGAAAAACAAATCTACAATTTGTGCTTTATTCCAAGCTTTATTTTCTTTCATTAAAGAGATTTCTTTCTCAAATAAAGAAACTAATTTGGCATCAAAAATAGCTTCATTTTTAATAACACCTAAATTGTCAAAACGCTCCATATCTAACGTTTCATTCTCAGTGAAAAATTCTTCAAAATCCTTTTCACCTGTGGTGTCACTTTTAGTAAATAGACATGGCCATTTACCTTGTGCAGGTAATGTTTTTACAAGCTCTCGGGCTTCATCTTCTGTTTTGCATAAATAAGGTTCAAACCCACGTTCTTCAAGATATTTAACGGCTATGTCAGCGAAGGTAATAAGATGTAAAGCTTCACTTAGTTTAGGAAAGAAAACATCTCTATTTTCACCGAAAATGCATGACATCAGACACAATTCACCTGATTCTTGAGGAGTAACAAAGTAACGTTTAATATCACTCGGAGCCACTATGGGTTGCTGTTTTTGTATACGCTGATTAAATCCATGTAACAAAGAACCATCTGAAAAAGCAACATTTGCAAAGCGAGCTGTAGATATCTTTATATCCTCACTGCGTCTCATCAAAAACATTTCCATGATACGTTTAGATGCTCCCATCATATTTACAGGATTTGCAGCTTTATCCGTTGAAACACAAAAATACTTCTTAGTGCCTTTAGCTGCCGACTGCAATAATGTTTTTTCAGTATTAAATATATTCACATCAATCATTCGCATTAATGTGAAAGGGTCTTTTTCACTACGAACATGCTTAAGAGCAGACAGGTTTAATACATAATCATATTGTCCATCAGCCTCAATAAATGCATCATATTCAACAGAACCGATATCTAATGCAAAAGTTTGAAAGTCCCCTTCAATATAACCAAATGAGCTACGAATATCGCGAACTAACTCAACCATATTATTTTCACTAATATCTACAGCGTGTAGTTTTTTAGGGTTTCTTTTAAAAATTTCTTTCGTAACAGCCTGACCAATTGAACCCGCAGCGCCAACAACAAGAAAACTGCTGTTGCTAACAATGTCTAACAGCTCTGTTTCGTGTTTTTTTATATCATTCGAAAAAAGTACTTTTTCACGACCTATAAGAGATAAAATTGAACTCATTGACTTATTACCTTTAAAATTCTAAAAAATAAAAAAGCACCTATTTAAGTTTTTACAATAGATGCTTCACTTCATTATTATACTTTTTAACCATTACATTTAAATGATGTAATGTACTTTTTAATTATTTAAAAGCTTGATTACATCATCTTGCCATCTCAGCCTACCGAAACGTACTGAGACACATTTTATTCGTTTTGAGACAGTTCGAAATTAACAAACCATTATAAACACTGGGTTTTACTACATTTTCCAAAAGGGCCCGAATAGGTCCTTAAAAAAAGAACCATAAACATGAACACCACTTTTTAATAACGTAAAGCTCATCAAATAAAACTAAGCTTTGTCGCTTTTATAAGCGTAATTGTAATAGCCGTAGCTATAGGTGCTGCTGGCTTTTTTCTCAACAGCGTTGAGGATAAAGCCTTTTACTTCTATCCCTGCCATATCAAAACGATGTAATGCTACTTCTACTTCTTTGGCTGTACTTTTATCAAAGCGACCCACCATTAAGGTTGTACCGGCTAATGCTCCGACAATACTTGGGTCTGTTACAGCTAACACGGGGGGCGTATCAATTAATACTAAGTCATATTGCTCAGAGGCAAACTTGATGAAGTCGCTAAAACGTGGATGCATTAATAGCTCAGACGGATTCGGTGGTACTTGTCCGCGCGTTATGATGTCTAGGTTATCGATACTAGTTTTTTTGATCACTTCATTAATTTGAAGTTTACCCGATAGCATTTCTGACAAACCATTCTCTAACGGTAATCCAAAATGACGTTGCAAGTAACCTTTACGCATGTCCGCATCAACTATTAATACTTTTTGGCCTGTTTTTGCGACTACCGCTGCAAAGTTAGCGGATACAAATGATTTACCAATGCTAGGAGCAGGACCAGAGATCATCACTACGTTGTTCTTGGCTTCCATCATGGCAAAGTGCAAGCTGGTACGAAGGCCGCGTAATGCTTCAATAGAGAGATCTGCAGGGTTTGCTTCTGCTAATAAAATAGTTTGTGTGTTATGGCTTTGCTTTCTATGGTGCTTATTACCTTTACGTAGTTTTATTAATTTACTGTCTAATTTTTCCTGCCATACCGACTTAGGAATGCTGGCATAAACAGGTAAACCTAATGCTTCTATTTCTTCAGGGCTTTCAATGCCTTTATGGAAGGCCGCTTTTAACAACACAAATGCAACACTTAGCATAGCGCCTAATAACGTTGCTAATACAGCAATTAAAGGTTTTTTAGGTTTGATCGCGATATCAAAAACTTGTGCTTCATCTAATATACGCACATTACCGACAGTGCCTGCTTTTAATACACTTAATTCTTGTACTTTATTCAATAGCTGAATGTAGATTTGTTGGTTTACTTCCACATCACGTGTCATCCGTAATACTTCACGCTGTGTTTTTGGTAGTTTTTGAATGCTGCTATCTAAGTCATCTTTTTTAAGTAACAGCGTTTGACGCTTGTCTAATAATGAAATGTAAGCAGGATGATCTTTGGTGAAACGTTGGCTAATATCCGCTTCTTTAAACGTAAGATCATTTAATTGCTTCTCTAGTTCGACCATCACTTTTAATGTTGATTCAGCTTCTAAATTTAAATTAATCGATTCATTTTTTTGGCGGAAGTCGTTTAATACATCTTCAGCTGAGTTCAATTCTTTTTTGATATTCGGTAAGTGTTGTTTTAAAAACACTAAGCTTTTTTCAGCTTCAGCGGAGTTACGTTCAACATTTTGTAAAAAGTAATTTTGGCTAATATTGTTTAATATTTTACCAATTAATAATTTATCTTCACCTTCAAATGATAACGAGAGAATACCCGTTTGTTTACCGCGTTCGCTTACCGCTAAGCTTTCTTGCAACCATTGAATACTCTTTAGTTTACTACGCTTACTTAAGCTGAATCGCGTACTTTCGGCTGCACTTAACGCTTGTACAAACAAACGATAACCGCCTTTTTCAAGTGGCTCCCCTACTTTACCCTGCGCAATCTGATTACCTTCGTAATCAAATAAAGAAAATAAACCTTGTTCTGCATCATCAACGACTAATTCAATCGCCACTTCTGCTAAGTAATCTGGCACATCAAAACGGCTAATGGTGATATTGGCTTGTTCACCAGATAATCTCGCCAAGCCTTTACCAATAATAGGTGTATAGATAGGCTCAGCTTGAACCGTTAAATTAAGTTCATCGACTGTTTTACCTAAAATCATGCGTGATTTAATGATTTCAACTTCGGTTGTGGCCGATGATTCACTGGAGAACAGGTCGCCCATATCGCCTACCATTGCAGACATACCAGAGCTTTTGGTTTCAACTTGTAATAGTGCATCTGCTTTGTAGACAGGCGTCGCCAATAAGGCATAGGCAACACCGCCGACAGCAAACAAAGTAGTAACAAAAAGTATCAGCCACTTACGATCTAATAACAACCCTAACAATTTACCGAGGTCAATCACATCTGCATCGGATTGTTGATTTTTACTCTCAGTTTTTTGAGAATGACTTCTTTGATTTATCGTGTTGCTCATAATTTTTCTTATTATCTGCTGTAATTAGTACCAGTAAAGGTAACTATGAAAATAGTGACTAAACATAAGCCGTGATCACTAGTAATTAGTCGCTTAATCTTGAATAGCTAGTAATTTGTAGCTCAGTAATGAGTTGCTTAGAGATGAGTTACTTAAAGCGCATTAACCAAGTTTTTTAGCCCAAGACATTGCACCTTCTTCAATCATTTTAAAGGCATATTCAAACGCTTCTTTACTTTGACGGTAAGGGTCTGGAATATCTTCTTGCCCGACCCAACGGCTTAATAACATGGTTTTGCCACGCGCCTCAGGTGCAATATTGGTAACCGCTTCAACATGGCCTTGTTCCATTACTAATATCAAATCGTACTCATGACATAAATCTGCGGTTAATTGCTGCGCTTGATGACCTTCAAGGCTAACACCGTGCTCTAATGCGACTTGGCTTGCCAGCGCATCGGCAGGTTTCCCCACTAAAGCCCCAACACCTGCAGAAGCTACTTGTTTATTTTTTAATAAATTTTTAAGTAGAAACTCACCCGTAGGTGAGCGACAAATATTCCCTACACACACAACCAAAATCTTATCAAACATGCTTGGTTTTCTTCCCTATTACTACTGTTTTGTTTATCGTCAAATGTTTCATAATTGAAGCGGTCATTCTTGTTAACTCTTTACTATCTAATACAGTGCTAACTTTTTATTAATCTATTATCAGACGTTATTAATCTATTATTAGATACTGAATACACAGCAAAGAGTTTAACCATTACCAGTTACGAACGCGTAACATACCTTCAGTTAAATCATTAAATGCTGAAATAGTCGGCACTAATTGTCGTATAACTCGGTTGTAACGTTCAATCGGCGCTGCAGTGACATAAACCACATCATAAGGTTGTAGTTTAAAGTCAGTACCAATCACTAATGCCGCAGCATCACTAATATTTAATTGGTAAATATTTGCCACTAAACGCTCAGGACGGCCGTTTTCAGTTGCGCTGACTTGACTCACGTTAATTTGATCGGTATTTGTTTCAGCAACCGTGCTTGTTGAGTTTGAATTTAACTCATTTTGTTCATTAAACGCATCACGGCGTTGTTTTAAGAATACTTCATTATTAGTATCACGCTCAGCACTACGTACTACAAAAATACCTGTTGCATCGGCTGAAAGCTCATTGATACCACCAACACTGCTTAATGCTTCGGTTAATGTCATGCCATCACGATCAATTTTTAACATTTCAGGAGTTTTCACATCCCCTAGTACAAATACTTTTTGCGCATCGTTACGTGGGACATGGATAATATCGCCTTTAGCAATCAAACGATTTTGTGTTAAATCCCCTTTTTGCATCAACTTATATAACGAGACAACTTCTGACTGACCGTTTCTGGTTAAGTTCACATTACGCCAATCAGCCGTTGTGGTTAATCCACCGGCAAGGTTAATTGCATCTAGCAGCGTTAATGGAATATTAGTGATAGGTTGCTTACCAGGGTTAGTAATTTCACCAGTCACATAAGCTTGTTGTGAACGGAAAGCGGCGATACTCACATCCACTTGTGGTGTTTCAATGTATTTAGCCAAGCGTTTAGCTATATACCAACGAATTTGAACTACTGTCTTACCTGCCACAGGAATAAAACCGATATAAGGGTAAAAAATGCGTCCATCAGCGTGTACCCAATGGCCCGCTTCTTCTGCACTTCGGTACGAACCTGCTGGAATGGTTAATTCTGGGTGATCCCAAACCGTAATATTTAAGATATCACCAACGCCGACTGTGTATTCGTAATCAGCGATTTGCTTGTCTAATTCATTATTGACTTTACTAACGTTGATGCCTTGGTCGCTACTTTTAGCATAAGCAGTCACAAACGAAGAGGTCAATGGATAGACATTAATTTGTTCTACTGGCATGTTTTGTTTTTGTTCATCACTTAAATTAGATTCATCAAATGTATTTTTATCACTTAATGAAAGAGAAGAGCCTGGGATAGTGCATCCGGAGAGTAGCAATACAAGGCAAATAGATAATGTACTTTTAGATTTATAAAACATGATTTATATTACTCTCAGTGATTGAATAGGAATGTGAATAACGCCATAGCTTGTTCAATGAGAGCTTGGTTGGGCACATCGTTTTTATTCACTTTGTTACCATTCCCTTGTATCCATTCACTGTCACCATCCTATGGTGCTGTTATGGTTTAACGCTCATTGCCTGCTCTATCACGCAACATTTTAATTTTTAGTTTATTAGTTATTGGGTATTGTTTTGTCTTTTACTATTTTTTATCGTGCCGTTTTTGACTTATTTACCGCAAGCAATTGTAAATTAATACATAATGTATTGGGATTTAACTAAAATACCAATATCAATACATTATGTAATAAATAGTCAAAATTAATACCTAAAACACTGGCTCAGTGCTTACGTTAGTTATTTGACTTTAACTTGTTCTTTTTCGTAACCAGCTATATTTATTAACATTTTCTTTATATTTCAAGATAACGTTTAACTAAATTATTAGTCTGATAAATATATTTATGCGCAGGATACCGAAGCAGATGGATTGATGCAAGTATCCATACTTTATTTACTTCTATTATCAAACTTTTCTAACTCATTTTATTGTTTATATTTTTGCAGATAAAGCTTAACGAATTTGATTAGCAAAAACAGATATCAAGTGAAAAATTCATGCTGTTAGACTCAGCTACAATTAGGTTTAGTTACAATTAGGCTTAGCTACAATTAGGTTTAGATGCAATTAGGTTTAGTTACAGCTAGGTTTAGATGGAAATAACAAGTAACACCTGAACTGAGCAAAACGAATTAAATAGAACACTTACTTTTTAGTTTTAAATTGCTGTAAAACCTATATTTGTTTTTGTAGCCTTAACTGTCCCACCTACGTCATGATATTATGTTCTCAATAAAAAAGGCAATAATGGCTTGTTAACACCACTTATTGCCTCTTTTTATCGCCTAATTCATCACCTAATTAAAGATGGACTCACTTATAGATGAACGGTTAGGTGAACGTTAGGTTATTGCTCTTGAAATTTTATTTTAGCAATTCGTTGTTTTTCTGATGCTAAGTAATCAGATAACTCTGCTTTGCTATTAAATACTTCCGCGATCACGCGTCTATTTTGTTGTGCACCAATGTCAGTGTTGTTGTCATATAATGGTGAACTCTCACCAAAACCTAATGCGCCAACTTGTGAGGATTTAACCCCTAGCTTGATAAGCTCTGATCGCACTTTAGCTGCTCTTTTTGAAGATAGTTCATAGTTATAAGGTGCCGTTGCAAATTTACTGGTATGCCCTTCTACTATTGCATAAAGATCATACTTTTTAAGAAAATCTGCAAACTCAGCAATTTCTTTTCTTTCACCACCATTCATATAAACCGTTGAATCATTTTTAAACTCAACATTTAAATCGGCAACCATAATACACTCGTCAGCAGCATAAGCCGTACTCATTAAGCCTAAACCTAGCACTGAAGATACCATTAATGTTTTTAACTTTTCCATTGTTAACTCCTTCCTTTGTTTAAAAATTATTCTAACCATATCATAAAATTAGCAAGCAATTGAGAAGGAAGCTATTCTTTTGTGGTAAAATATTGACAAACACAACGAAAAGGAAATCAAATGATTAAATATTTTAGAATTTCAGCCGCTGCTGCGGTAGTGATGTTAGCTGTGACAGGATGTACTACAACTAACAGTTCAGATGAAGCCTTGATGATGAAAAATCAAGAAATTCAATCGCTGACTGAGCAACTTCAGTCAAAAAATAATACGATTGCCACCTTAAACTCACAAGCAACGGCATCACAAGCACAATTAAATGATAAAGATGCGGTACAAAACTCTTTAGTGCCTCTGCATGCTAAAGCCGGCGAATGTTATGCGAAGGTTTTAGTACCTGCGAAATATGAAACGAGACCGATTGAACGCTTAATTAAAGAAGCGCAATCACAAATTCAAATTACACCAGCCACCTATAAAGTTGTTGAACAAAAAATAACTATTCGCGAAGCAAGTTCAAGATTAGTGCCTGTTGAAGCCACTTATAAAACCTTTGCAGAGCAAGTATTGGTTCAACCTGAAAAAACTAAATTAGTACCTGTTCCTGCTGTTTATAAAACGGTCACTGAACGAGTGATGGTTGAGCCAGAAAAAACAAGCCTAGTGGCCGTGCCTGCTGTTTATAAAATGGTTTCTGAAAGGATCATGGTTGCGCCTGAAAAAACGGCATTAGTTACTCAACCTGCAACCTATAAAACAACGTCAGAAAGAATTATGGTTGAACCTGAAAAAACAGCATTAGTCACCGTCCCAGCCACTTATAAAACAGTGTCAACACAAGTGTTAGTTTCGCCTGCTTATACCGCGTGGAAAAAAGGCCGTGGCGAGATCGAAAAAGTAGATCACTCAACGGGTGATATTATGTGTTTAATTGAGTTCCCAGCAGTCTACAAAACAGTTACAACTAAAGTATTAGATAAAGACGCTTATACTAAACAAGTTGTTACTCCTGCTGTTTACAAAACGGTTAAAACACGTGCTTTAGATAATGCACCAACGTCTAAAGAAGTTAAAACAGCTGCGACATACAAAACGGTATCTAGACAAGAGCTAGTCACGCCAGCAACAACAAAAGAAGTTAAAACGCCTGCTGTTTATGAAACGATCACTAAGAAAGAGTTAGTCACGCCAGCAACAACAAAAACGGTTACTACACCTGCTATCTATGGTTCTGTTACTAAAACCGCTTTAGCAACTGCAGCAACAACACGAGAAGTTGCTATTCCAGCATTATGTAAAATGGTTAAAACACGTGTTTTAGATACACCAGCGACTGAGAAGAAAATTTCTATTCCAGCCGTTTACGATACTTATGACACAACCGTTAAAGTGGCTGAACCGTACTTAAAATGGCAAGAAATTTTGTGTGAAACGAACACCACACCGGATGTTGTTACAAAACTACAACGAGCGCTACAAGGTGAGAAGTATAAAATTTCAAGCATTGATGGTGTTTACGGTCCAGAAACCAGTGCAGCGGTTAATGCTTATCAGAAAGATAAGAACCTGAACCAAGGTGCTTTAACCCTTAAAACTTTAGAATCTTTAGGATTATAATTTTTAAGTTGTGCTTTTAGCTAAGCACTCAAGCTTGTTTTTAAGCTAGGGTTTTTTAAGTTTGAAGTTTGAAGCTTGAAGCTTCTAACTTTAAGCTTAAATACATTAAGGCTTTATTTCAGTTTACTGGAATAAGGCCTTTTTTTATGTCTGTTATATTAATGAGTTTGCTTTAGATGGGGGTGATTTGAATTAGGTTTGGCATGAGGTTGTTTGGGCTTTTAACTCGTCTTTGCTCGTCGTGGCAGTTTGATCATTATTAACAGTGTTTTCGTCCTTGTGGCGACAGCGCTTGTTTGGTGAGGTTGTTTGGTATTTAGCTCGTCTACGCTCGTCGCGGCAGTTTGATTAATTGTATACTTTGGTATTTCGCCCTTACGGCGACCTTACTTTCTCTTGGTCAGAAGAGAAAGTAAGCAAAGAGACTGACACCGGATCGTTTTCTGTTCCAACTAATAAATGGCTTTTATAACGCACCGGCTCTTACGGCACATCCATGTGCCAAACGAGCCTAATCCAAACATCCTGTTTGGCTTTGCTAAAAGCAATTGGTGATTTGGGAAAACTTTACGGTGGTGTTGTACGTCCACGGTGAGCTGATGTTTTTTATTGCTGAATTGTATATGCGCTGTTAGCCGTTTATTCTCGTTTCGCGCGCTCTGCGGAGGAGTGCAGAACATTTTCTTTGGTCAGTTTGCTTGATTTTTAACTCGTCTGCGCTCACCTGGTCAGTGTGATTAATTGTATGCTTTGGTATTTCGCCCTTGCGGCGACTTTACTTTCTCTTGGTCAGAAGAGAAAGTAAGCAAAGAGACTGACACCGGATCGTTTTCTGCTCCAAATAATAAATGGCTTTTATAACGCACCGGCTCTTACGGCACATCCATGTGCCAAACGAGCCTAATCCAAACATCCTGTTTGGTTTTGCTAAAAGCCATTGATGATTTGGGAAAACTTTACGGTGGCCATGTTGTAGCCACATTGAGTCATGCTTTATTATGGCTTAGCTCTAGTCGGCCAGTTTGCTTGGGGCTTTAGCTCGTCTGCGCTCGTTGAGGTAGATAGGCTTCTATTAACAGTGTTTTCGCCCTGTCGGCGACACGCCTTTCTCTTATCAGAAGAGAAAGGCGGCAAAGAGACTGACACCGAGGCGTTTTCTACTCCAATCTAAACCGGCATTTTAAACGCATCATGTCAGGATGGCCGTCCATGGCCATTCTGACATTATCGCAAACGTCCTGTTTGCGATTGCTAAAATGCCAATTTAGCTTGGGAAAACGTTACGGTGGGGTTGTACGTCCACAATGAGTTAATGTTTTATTGTGGCTTAGTTGTGTAGGGTGAGGTTATTTGTTTTTTTAGCTGGTCTTCGCTCGTCGTGGCATTTTGATCATTTGAGTTGAGTTAAGTTCGTCTGCGCTCATTTGGTCAGTGTGATTAATTGTATGTTTTGGTATTTCGCCCTTACGACGATAGTGCTTGTTTTGGTAAGGTTGTTTGGTATTTAGCTCGTCTGCGCTCGTCGATGCAGTTTGATCATTATTAACATTGGTTTCGCCATGTCGGCGACCCTACTTTCTTTTATCAGAAAAGAAAGTAGGCAAAGAAACTGACACCGAGGCGTTTTCTGCTCCAATCTAAACCGCCATTTTAAACGCATCATGTCAGGATGGCCGTCCGTGGCCATTCTGACATTATCGCAAACGTCCTGTTTGCGATTGCTAAAATGCCAATTTAGCTTGGGAAAACTTTACGGTGGTGTTGTACGTCCACGATGAGTTAATGTTTTTATTGTGGCAGTTGGGGCATTATTTTTTGTATGAGTTTGCTTTTGGTTTTAGCTCGTCTGCGCTCGTCGATGCAGTTTGATCATTATTAACATTGGTTTCGCCATGTCGGCGACCCTACTTTCTTTTATCAGAAAAGAAAGTAGGCAAAGAAACTGACACCGGATCGTTTTCTGCTCCAATCTAAACCGCCATTTTAAACGCATCATGTCAGGATGGCCGTCCGTGGCCATTCTGACATTATCGCAAACGTCCTGTTTGCGATTGCTAAAATGCCAATTTAGCTTGGGAAAACTTGACGGTGGTGTTGTACGTCCACAATGAGTTAATGCTTTATTGTGGCTTAGTTGTGTAGGGGGAGGTTGTTTGGTATTTAGCTCGTCTGCGCTCGTCGAGTCAGCTTGGATCATTATTCATAGTGATTGTTAGTGGTTTTAGCTCGTCTTCGTTCGTATTGGCAGCTTGATTATTATTAACAGTGGTTTCGCCATGTCGGCAACTTTACTTTCCCTTTGTCAGAAGAGCAATTAGTAGCCCCAAAAGTCAAAGAGACTGACACGGGATCGTTCTCTGTTCCAAATAATAAATCGCTTTTATAGCGCACCGGCTCTTACGGCACATCCATGTGTCAAACAAGCCTAATCCAAACACTTATTTGGCTTTGCTAAAAGCCATTGATGATTTGGGAAAACTCGACGGTGGAAATATTGTAGCCACAATGAGTCATGTTTTATTGTGACAGTTTAAACATTATTTTTTGTAGTATCTTTATTCCCGAGCTTAAATTCTGTGATTTATTTCAGCCTGTGGGCTCTGTTATTGTGACTGAATGAAGAACGTTATTAATGTGCATTTGATTTATTCATTTCGCTAATTAAATAGAAGCATCAAAGACATCATTTTACTTGTTTTTTTTAAAAACATTATTACTATAACGCTTGGTTGATTTATTTATAAAATAGTTTCAACCAATTCGACTTCAGGGCGGGGTGAAATTCCCCACCGGTGGTATTTTTACAAACAATATTTGTGAGTAAAAGAGCCCACGAGCGCCTAACTATTAAGTTAGGGTCAAGCAGATTTGGTGAGAGGCCAAAGCCGACGGTTATAGTCCGGATGGAAGAAGATCGATAACAAACAGATTAAAAGTCATAATAAATAATACGTTACGAATTTTGTAAATCGTTGAAGTATTTTTTAATAACTTTTTTAAATTATGACGAACCAAACTTAGTCCTATTTAGATAAGAATAAGTTTTATAATATTAATGACCTTTTTAAAGTCATTTAGCTTTGCGTATCATTACTACTCGCTATTGTATTTAAAGCCACTATGGGCAATTTAACATTTTATTTTGATGAGTAGTTTTGTCGGTTAAGTGGCGATATTAATTTAGTTTCGTCAAATTTTAGTCTGTCTGTTTTATTCTGTGATGTTTAACTTTTACTATTTTTATTAGTCATTGTAATAAAAAGTGTTGTGATTTTTATACTGTCTACATGCCTTAGTTAAAGGTGTGAATTAATGAGTTCGACGATTAACCACGTTAGTTTTTTATAATTACTTCTTTTGCGAAGTCTTCATTAAAGAAACAGGTAAGTGGGCTTATTAATAGTTGAATTCAATCAGTAAAATAGATCACTATGGTGGTACAGTTATTTATAACTGCTAAAAGCTCAGCATCATTGAATTAGATTCGTTCCAAGCTCTGTCTTTCTATCCTTTTTATTTTTAGGAAATGTCATGACAGGTATTACTTTTATATTTTTTGCGTGCCTACTTTGGGCTGCTGATACACTTATCCGCTACCCATTACTTTTTGGCGGTTCAAGTGCACAACAGATTGTTTTATTTGAACATCTAATCCTTGTTACTGTGATTATCACATTTTTCATTGTGCAACGTCGCAAGTTCAACTTCCTTAGCCGCCAGACTATTGTGCCATTTATCGTTATTGGCATATTTGGATCTGCACTAGGTACCTTAGCTTTCACCGAAGCCTTTTATCTCGCCAATCCAACTGTGGTTATCTTATTACAAAAGCTACAGCCTTTAGTGGCGGTCACTTTAGCTTGCGTATTATTAAAAGAACAAATTAACTCGAGATTTTTTATTTGGCTAGGTTTAGCACTATTAGGTAGTTTGTTACTTATTTGGCCAGATCTACAAGCTTTACTTTCCAGTTTTAGAGAAGGGGATTTGGAGCATAAAAATAAAGCGCTACTAGGTTACGGATTGGCTTTATTTGCGGTGATCAGTTGGGGAAGTGCAACGGTATTTGGTAAGAAGTTAAGTTCAAAAGGTCTGAATAGCATCGATCTCATGGCTGGACGTTTTAGTTTTGGACTTTTAGGTATGTTGCCTTTTGCGTTTATCACACCAACTTTAGTCACTACTATTGAAATAAGTGTTTTACAGAAAATTGCTATTTTGGCGCTGCTTTCAGGTGTTTTTGGTATGTATTTTTATTACCAAGGCTTAAAGCGGATCCCTGCTCATTGGGCGACACTTGCTGAAATGTTTTTTCCTGTAGCGGCTATCTTTATCAACTGGTTGTTTTTAAGTGTCGCGATGACACTGGTGCAATTGATTGGTGCAGCGACGCTTATTGCAGCTAGTACTATGATTCAGAAGCAAACAGCCCCAAAACAATCTATATGAATATTAATGAGCGGTAAGCGCTAATTGCTCTAATTCTTTAACGTATTATGTTGATGAGCTTTCTTTTGGCTTTGGCTCGACTGCACTCGTTGAGGTAGTTTGATTATCATTCATAGTAATTGTTAGTGGTTTAAGCTCGTCTGCGCTCGTCGAGGCAGTTTGATCATTATTAACGTTGGTTTCGCCATGTCGGCGCCCCTACTTTCTTTTATCAGAAGAGAAAGTAGGCAAAGAGACTGACACCGGATCGTTTTGTTGTGGCAGTTTAATCTGTTATGCGTGGGGATGATAAGCGCTTATTTTGAAGAAGTTGTTTGGTATTTAGCTCGTCTGCGCTCATCGTGGCAGTTTGATTAATTGTATGCTTTGGTATTTCGCCCTTGCGGCGACTTTACTTTCTCTTGGTCAGAAGAGAAAGTAAGCAAAGAGACTGACACCGGATCGTTTTCTGCTCCAACTAATAAATGGCTTTTATAACGCACCGGCTCTTACGGCACATCCATGTGCCAAACGAGCCTAATCCAAACATCCTGTTTGGTTTTGCTAAAAGCCATTGATGATTTGGGAAAACTTTACGGTGGCCATGTTGTAGCCACATTGAGTCATGCTTTATTATGGCTTAGCTCTAGTCAGCCAGTTTGCTTGGGGCTTTAGCTCGTCTGCGCTCGTTGAGGCAGCTAGGCTTCTATTAACAGTGTTTTCGCCCTGTCGGCGACACGTCTTTCTCTTATCAGAAGAGAAAGGCGGCAAAGAGACTGACACCGAGCCGTTTTCTGTTCCAACTAATAAATGGCTTTTATAACGCACCGGCTCTTACGGCACATCCATGTGCCAAACGAGCCTAATCCAAACATCCTGTTTGGTTTTGCTAAAAGCCATTGATGATTTGGGAAAACTTTACGGTGGTGTTGTACGTCCACGGTGAGCTGATGTTTTTTATTGCTGAATTGTATATGCGCTGTTAGCCGTTTATTCTCGTTCCGTATACTCTGTGTGGGAGTGCAGAGCATTTGCTTTGTTGAGTTTGCTTGGGTTTTCAACTCGTCTGCGCTCGTAGAGGCAGCTTGGCTTCTATTAACTGTGTTTTCGCCCTGTCGGCGACACGTCTTTCTCTTATCAGAAGAGAAAGGCGGCAAAGAGACTGACACCGAGGCGTTTTCTGTTCCAAATAATAAATGGCTTTTATAACGCACCGGCTCTTACGGCACATCCATGTGCCAAACGAGCCTAATCCAAACATCCTGTTTGGTTTTGCGAAAAGCCATTGATGATTTGGGAAAACTTTACGGTGGAGGTATTTGTCCATGATGAGTTGATGTTTTATTGTTACTGAATGGTATATGCGTTGTTAGCCGTTTATTCTCGTTCCGTATGCTCTGTGTGGGAGTGCAGAGCATTTGCTTTGGTGAGTTTGCTTGGGTTTTCAACTCGTCTGCGCTCGTCGATGCAGTTTGATCATTATTAACATTGGTTTCGCCATGTCGGCGACCCTACTTTCTTTTATCAGAAAAGAAAGTAGGCAAAGAAACTGACACCGGATCGTTTTCTGCTCCAAATAATAAATGGCTTTTATAACGCACCGGCTCTTACGGCACATCCATGTGCCAAACGAGCCTAATCCAAACATCCTGTTTGGCTTTACTAAAAGCCATTGATGATTTGGGAAAACTCAACGGTGGCCATATTGTAGCCACATTGAGTCATGTTTTATTATGGTAGTTTTATCAGTTCTGAGTAGGGATGGTAAGTGATTGCTTTGGTGAAGTTTGTTGGTACTTGGCTCGTCTGCGCTCATCGTGGCAGTTTGATTAATTGTATACTTTGGTATTTCGCCCTTACGGCACATCCATGTGCCAAACGAGCCTAACCCAAACATCCTGTTTGGCTTTGCTAAAAGCCATTGATGATTTGGGAAAACTCGACGGTGGAGCTGTGCGTCCACTGTGAACTGATGTTTTATTGTGGCAGTTTAATCTGTTCTGCGTGGGATGGTGGGATGATAAGCGCTTGTTTTGAAGAAGCCGTTTGGGTTTTAGCTTGTCTTTGCTCGTCGTGGCAGTTTGATTATTATTAGCATTTATTTCGCCGTTGCGGGGACACGCCTTTCTCTTATAAAAGAGGAAGGCATTAAAGAGGCTAATGAGAGAATATTTTCACTCCAATCTAAGCCGTTATTTGGTTTTAATTATAATAATGAGTTTTTCTTCATTAGTGCTTTATCTACGCCTTTTAATTTCATTTCATCCATTATGAAGTTAACGGTGTTTAATAGGCGTTGTTCTCCTACTGGCATCAGGTAACCAAACTGGCTTTTTGTGAATGGGTTTTCTTCTCTCACTGCTTGTAAGGTTTTATCTGTTGCTTGATAAAATAAGGCTTCTGGGGTCTCAGTTACCATCACATCAACCGTGCCAGCGGATACTGCTTTGGGTACATCTAGGTTGTTTTCATATTTCACAATGGTGGCTTTAGTCAGAAATTGCGCTGCAAATTTTTCATTAGTTCCGCCAATATTCACACCTACTTTAACACTCGGTACATTCACTTCTTTTAATGTGTCATATTGTTCTTGCTTGCCATTGGCAACTAAAAATACTTTACCAAAGGTCATATAACCCTGGGATTGTTCTGCTGCTAATTGACGTGACATTCGACGGGTAATTCCACCCATTGCGATATCATATTTACCTTGTTTAAGATCTCCGACTAGATTTTTCCACGTCGTTTGTACAAAACGTACTTCAACACCCAACTGCTCTGCAAAATGTATTGCAACATCAATATCGTAACCTGAGTACTGTGTATTATCGTAGTAAGTAAAAGGTTTATAGTCGCCCGTTGTACCTATAGTTAATACTCCTTTTTCTTGAATATCATCCAGTAAGTCAGCTTGAGCATTAAAGCTAATAGCAGCGATTGAAAGCAAAGCAATAGAAGAGAGTTTCATAAATATCCTTAAGTTTTAAGTCTTGTTTTATAGGTCATGCTTATAGGCACAGGTTTATAGGAATTATCTTATAGGTCTTGTTTGTAGGTATTGGCTTAATAGGTATTGGTTTATAAGTTTTTTTCATCAGAAATCGGTTTATAAGTCATCGGTATATAAACAGATTTTTTATAACCACTCTCTTTACAAATAACAGGTTACTTTAATAAGCCATGATGTTACTGAAAGCGTGAACCCTACAACCTCATTGGTTATAGGGTTTCAATCTATATGGCTTTTCAGCACTCCATTAAAACTGAGTGCTAACTACCAAAAAACTAAGCGCAAATACTGAGCTAAGCAATTGATTATGTTAGCAGTTATATGCAATCAAAAATGGTTAGTTATTTTGCAGCTGCTTGCGTTAAGCCACTTAGTACCGTGGAGACCTTCATTAATACTTTGTCACACCCTTTTAAGTCATGGCGCTGTTTCATATATTCTGGATCGTTGTAGGTAAGCCAAACTTTATTATCCGCATCGGTCCAGATTAATACTTTTTGAGGAAGGTCAATGGCAGCTAGTTGTGAACATTGCATAATTGGCGTCCCAACCTTCGGGTTACCAAAGATGATCACTTCCGTTGATCTTATTGTTAAATCAACCCCTGCAGCATTTTTTTGATGATCAATTCTAGCAAAAAGAGTTAGTCCTTTTTTTTCTACGATTGATACAAATTTATCTGCGGTCTCTTTTGCTGAATGCTTACTCTCAACTGAAATTAAACCTTCTGAAGCTTGCGCGTAGCCTGAAACAAAAAATGAGAACAATGCAAATATAATAATTTTTTTCATGATAATTTCTCTTCAATTATAGGTTTAGAGGGATAGGGTTAGAGGTTTTCTCTGCATACAAATTTTAGCAAACGATGGTTGCCAATAAATTAGCAAAGAGACTAAAGTATTAAAGATGACTAGTGAACTTAAATTCTATAAAACAGTACGAATTTAATACTGCCTTTTTAACTTAGAGGTGTAAATGATTAACCTTGTGATTATCAAGTAATGTTTCAAAATCGTTAATTCTGAGAGGTTTACTGTATAAAAAACCTTGATGATTGAAGCAACCTAATCGATTCAAACAATCTGCTTGTTGCTTGTTTTCAATACCTTCTGCAACCAATCCAAATTTGAAGGTTTTTGATAATAAGATCAAGGCATTGATAATGGATAAGTCTTTTTCTGAATCAACAATATTATCGATAAAGCATTTATCTATTTTCACATTATCAACGGGTAATGTTTTCAAACGTTGTAGTGAAGAATATCCAGTACCAAAGTCATCTATCGATAGCTTTATTCCTAAGGCTCTTAATTTATTTAACGTTGGGATCAAGTATTTATTATTTTCAGAGAACAAAGATTCCGTGACTTCAAGTTCTATTGAGCTACCTTCTACCTGGTACTTATTAAGCATATTCTCAATGCTGGACACAAAGCTTTCGTTGTCTAATTGTCGTAAGGAAACATTGATCGCGACAATGCCGTTAAACTTTTGTTTGCTTTGCCATTTTTTTACCTGCATGCAAGCCGTTTCAATGACAAAGTCACCGACCTCTTTGATCATGCCATTGGATTCAAGTATCGGAATGAAGATCTCAGGTGAAATAATGCCGTGATCGTAATGCTTCCATCTTAATAAACACTCGACACCGTAAACTTGGTCGGTAATGGAATTAATTTGAGGCTGATACCACACTTCAAATTCTTGTCTAGACAGCGCGACTTTTATATCTTGCTCTAACAAGTGTTGTTGTCGAACTAACTGTTTCTCTGATGAGTCAAAAATCGCATATTGATTACCACCTAACCGCTTCACTTTTTGCATCGCTACATCGGAAAAGGAAATAAGCTCACGTAAATCCGTTGAATTGACAGGGAACTGACTAATGCCAATACTAATCGACATTTTAAATTGTCCATATCCAGTGAGAAAAGGACGATCAAAGATAGTTAATAATTTAGCCGTTATTTTATCTATATTTTTAAGTGATTCTTCACCTTCGATAACAACAACAAACTCATCATCACCACTTCTTGCCAGTATATCATTATCTTTTAATCGTCTTTCAAAGCGATTAGCAATACACTTTAATAGCTCATCCCCTACATGATGACCATATGTGTCGTTAATCATTTTAAAACGATCTAAATCACAACATAAAATAGCAAAATAAGCGGGTTTAACTGCGTTAGATTTTTGTAATTCGGCCAGTTTTTCAAATAATAATCTGCGGTTAGGTAAACACGTCAATGAATCATAATAAGTATGAAATTTCTTTTCTTCTATTGATTTTTTTAATGTAGTGATATCGTTAAATTGACAAATATAATGCGTAATAATGTCATTGTCGTCTTTTAAACATGAGACATTTAACCACTCTGGGAATATTTCACCATTTTTACGTTTATTCCAAATCTCACCATGCCAATTACCTGTACTTATTAGTTCTTGCCAAAATTTGCGATAAAAATGTTTGTCCTGTTTGCCGGATTTTAATATTGAAGGTGTCTTACCCAACACCTCTTGGCTCGAGTAACCCGTAATTTCACTAAAGCTATCATTAGCACATAAAATATAACCCGATGCATCTGTCACTAATACCGCTTCTTTATATTCTCGATACATTTTCGATAAAAAAGATAATGCATGCTTTGCTTCATCTAAATAAGACAAATTTTTAATAAATAAAGTGATCACATCGGTTTGATCATAGCGGCGGAAAAATACGACTTCAACGGGAGTGGTTTCGGCCTTCATTGTAAGCAACCGAGAATGGTAATGCCCATAGGTTGTATTATGTAGTGTTGAAATACCCTGTTCAGCTAAATGCAGATCAAACTCTTTAATATTTTTACCAACGGCATCATCAGTGGTTGTATTGACCATTTTTAAATAGCACTGATTTACCTCGAGAATAGTCCCGTCTAATTGTAACGTTAAAATTGCACCGTTTTTTTCGTATCTATCGAGTAAGTTTTCAAAAAACGCCACTTTCCCCCCTTAACGTTAAGACTGAACCTGTATTTACAGGTAAAAAAATAAAACAAATAGCTTACAACATTTACAGACTAAATACTGAATGTAAAGTAAGGCTAATAACTAATGACCTTTATTAATGCCAACTGCAATTTTTTTAATTGGGTTTCATTAGCAATACCAAAACGTAACGAATCATTTTCATCGGTTAATCTGACATAAATACCTTGTTCGCAAAGCTGATGATAGACATCTGCGGCTTGATTCAGAAAAACAGTAATAAACAATGCATTGGCTTCAATACGAGCACCTACAAAATGAATTTCGAGTATAGATCGCATTACTTTGCTTTGTTGCTGTAATCGCATTTTTTGAGTGACTTGCCACGTTTTATCTTTTAATACCTGCTCTGTAATAAATAATGCAGGACCATTAATTGACCAAGGTCCAATATTTTCTTGTACCGTTTGACACCACTCTTGGCTACTACAAACAAAACCAATGCGTAAACCGGCAAGTCCAAAAAATTTTCCTACGGAGCGTAATACAATCACATTTTCACTAATTTGATCTAAGCGGTGTTCTTGATAGGTTATATCATTTAAATCAGTAAGGTGGTAAATAAAACTAAATTCAGGCTCAAAAATATCTGCAAATGCTTCATCAATGATTAATAAAGCTTGCTGCTGGGCACATAGTTCCTGGCATTGTTTTAATTGATCAATAGTAAAAGCATCGGTTAGTGGATTATTTGGATTGATCACCACTACCACACTATTTTGTTGTATATCACAGGGTAATGACTGTTGATAAAAATGTAATCGATAACCTGCTTTAGACCAAGCTTGTTGGTGCTCTTTATAACCTACTTTAGGTAAATAGGCATGTTTCTCTTTGAGTGGAATATTATTGAGTTCAGCCACTTTGCAATTCCACAACTCTGGTAGCTTTTCAATCAACTGCTGACTGCCGGCTAACGGCCAGCAATACGGTGCTTGATAATAGGCTTTCGCCGCATTCACTAAACTATCGGTAATAGTGGGTAAATTTTGCCATATATGAGTTGGAATTTTGGGGATCGGGTAACTAAATGGAGCAATGCCCGTAGACAGATCTAACCACTCTTGCTCTGGGATTTGATACTGCTTTGCGACGCGACTAAGTTGTCCGCCATGTAGAGTTGCCATGATACGAATTGACCTTTTAAAAATAGCGATAGATGAGTAGATAGACTCACCAATTGTAACAAACATAAACAGCTAAAATGATTAGTTAAAAGTACTAATCAGAATAAGTGGCTAGGATAACTGAGGTGAATAACGAAGGTAAATAGCTAAGGCGGATAACTAAGGTAAATAACTAAAGTAAATAACTACTAGAAATAACTAAACTTAATACTAAAAAGAGTTAAATACTGAAAAGACTAACTAAAGCCACTCGTTGACAGCTTATACAGTTGGTAGCTCATTAGTAACGATTACAGTAGAAACCATTGATAAACAAAAACAACTACTAACCAAACAACGACCGCTTGTTTTACTAAGGTTAGGCTAGCTTTAATATGCTTACTTTGAACAACTTCACCTTGACCTAATAATGGTGAGTTAACTGTTTTACCAAAATAAACTGCACTGCCACCTAAACAAACATTTAGCACCGTTGCGCCAGAGGCCATTACCCAACCACCATTATGGCTTTTATAAGATTGGCTTTGTGAATACGCATTAACAAGCGCTTGCTTGCCAGTACCATTAAATAAGCCAATGATAGTAAATAATAACGCAGTGATTTTTGCACTCACAAAACCTAATAAGTCATCCATTCTGGCACTAAACTTACCAAAATAGTTAAACTGATCAGTTCGATAACCCCACATTGCATCTAAGGTGTTACTCAAGCGATGTATGATCACTAGCGGTGCTCCGCCAATAACAAAATAGATAAGCGTTGCAGTGACACCATCATGGCCATTTTCAAGCATAGATTCGGTGGTTGCTCGGCTGATTGCTTGAGCATCTAATTGGCTAGTATCACGACTCACGATATAAGAGCAATAATGCTGTGCTTGGGCTAAATCGTCATTGATTAACGGGTTATAAATTTGCATGCCATGTAAATTCAAACTATTTAATGCAACAGCCCAATAAACAATATAGATATTAACTAACAGGATAAGATAACCAGGTAGTAACCAAAGCAGTAAAACATATAACAATGGCAATGGCAGCACTAATAAACACCAAGCAACGAGGCCACCAATGAATTGTTGTTGATGGTTACCTTTATTGAATTTTTTTTCTAATTTATTAGCGAAGTTGCCAAATATAATTAAAGGATGAAAACGCCTAGGCTCGCCAATGAAGTGATCAACCACCAGCGCAGTTATCAAGGTAAACAGCAGTATCATAGTTTTGAGAAAGTTCCTGTTTCTTGATCATAAGTCATCGTAATTAATTGCGCATTTTTATAGTCATAACCGGTACTTAATGCTTTTTTTGATGATGCTTTAGATAATGATGCTTCAGACAAAGATACTTCCGATAATAACGGTTGACTAAATTGCGCCATAAAAGATCGTAAAATATCGCCGTGACTGACAATTAAAAAGGTTTCATTATTCGCCGTTTGCAACTGATTAGTTAATGCTTTTGTAAAACGCGCTAATAGCTCTTTAGCACTTTCACCTTGCTCAGGTTTACAGTCAGTAATTTGTGAGGTTATTTCATTATAATTAAGATCACCATTTACTTCACTAACTAGCTTACCTTGCCAAATACCAAAATGACGCTCTTCAAAACCTGGTACAGGCTTAACGGTTATATTTAACTGTTCTGCACAAATGTTAGCAGTTTGAACGGCACGCCCTAATGAAGACGTTAACACTTGAGTGATATTTAACTCGCTGCACTGAGCTGCGAGTTGTGAAGCTTGTTGTTTCCCTTCTGACGTAAGGAAACTATCGAGCTGCCCTTGAATTCGGTGTTCAACATTCCATTCAGTCTGCCCATGGCGGGCAAGATAAAAAGTAGTTTTGTTATTCAAATGTCAGCTCTTATTTTAATCAGAAGGTTTAATAGGACAGTGCTAATCAAATTTGATTCCCGTTGATAGTAATCAAAAATAAAAAGTAACTAATGCTCACCTGCCATTAGTTACTTTATAGTATAAAAATGAGATGTTACTTTATCAATAACAACTATTTTTTATGTGCTAACGCTTCACCTTGAACGCCATTATCAATGCGATCTTTTTCTTCATCCAATAACCATTGTGGGAATTGCCCCATGAAACAACAACAGACGCCTTCACCAATCATGGTTCTAGGCCCTAATGGATGAGCAATATGTTTATATACACCGTGACTATGAGGCTCTACATGCGTATGGTCATGGCTATGAGAATGATCATGTGAATGTTCATTATGAGAGTGTTCACTATCATGAGAATGGCCATGAGAATGACCGTGTGAATGCTGATCATGAGAATGGTCATGATCGTGCGAATGCGCCTGCTCAGTTGCTGGATCTTGATATTCAGCATGATGATGATGCACATCGATTTCACCAGCGGCTAAACGACGCTTGAATATCGCCATCAAATCTTCTTCACTTGATTGCGTATTATCCATGATGTCACGAACACGGACTTCAAATGCATCGATTACCTTTTCATGGTCACGTAAGTAAGGCGTATTAATAAATTCAATGCTTGGGTTTTCTTTTGCAATTTTATCGACATAACCAGAAATACGTTTGATTAAACGGCCTGTAAATAAGAAATAAGGGGCAACCACAATACGCTTGTAATCAAGTTTAATCAGCTTTTCAAGGCCCACTCCAACTGAAGGGTAAGTCACACCGGAATAGACCGTATCAGCCCAACCAAAGCCCATATTTTCACTAACAATACGTGTTAATTTAGCCGCTTCAGCGTTCGCTTGTGTATCAGAGGTACCACGGCCAACAACGACTAACATCGTATCGTATAATTCAGCAGGTGGATTATCAGCATCTAAGCCTAATGATTCATAAATACGTGCTTGAAACGCGTTGATCATTGGCTCTTGTAAACCTAACTCTTTACCGTAACTTACTTGTAATCCTTCATTTTTTTCTTCAAAAGTAGTTAATACTGAAGGAATATCATTTTTAGCATGTGTTGCAGCAAATAACATACCGGGTACCGCATAAATATGCTCAACACCTTGGTTGATCAAACTGTTTAACCCCATGTGAATGTTAGGCGCAGAATACTCTAAGAATCCGTATTCAACAGGCAAGTCAGGAAAACGTTTTTTTAACCCTTCAGCAACCAGTGAGAATTCCATTTCAGCGTCTTTATCACGGCTACCGTGACCACAAACCATAATGCCTTTCTTAACTACTTTATTATTCATTTTTAATCTCTTTATATCTTTTGATTGTTTTTATTTACACTTTATTTGGCGCTGTTGATTCGCTGTAAACGGAATTGATTCGCTTTGAGCTCATTTATTTCGCCATGGTATCAATGACAGCTAAAACAGCAATCGACAATTGTTATTTTTCTAGGTTCAGATAGCTATAACTAACGTAAAAACTAATGTAATAACTAATGTAATAACTAATGCAATAAGTAACGTAATAACTATTGTAATAACTAATGCAATAAGTAACGTAATAACTAATGTGACAAGTAGTGTTACAAGTACAACTACTTAGTTTCTGGCCAACTATTCTCAAACAAAAAAGTATCAACTTCTGCAGCCTGAGCCCAATTTTGTTCAATCAACATTGGTTTTTCATAAAACTTTTCAACGTGGCCGATGCATAAAATAGCAATCGGTCGGCTGTCTTCAGGCATATTTAATAAATTAGCCAATTGAATTGGATCAAACAAAGAAACCCAACCAAGACCAATTCCTTCAGCACGTGCGGCTAACCACATATTTTGAATCGCACAGGCCACTGACGCTAAATCCATATCAGGCATAGTACGACGGCCAAACAGATGTTTTTCACGCCCTTCAGGCAAGGCAACCACAATCAATTCAGCACACTCTGAAATGCCTTCTACTTTTAACTTTAAAAAGTCATTCTTACGCTGATTCAAAAGTTCTGCTGTTATATTACGTTCAGTTTCCACCAGCCTTTTTATTGATGATTTTAATGCATTATCTGTAATACGAATAAATCGCCATGGTTGCATTAAACCAACACTTGGCGCTTGGTTAGCAACCGTTAATAAACGTGTTAGTAATCCTTTTTCAAGCGGTTCACTGCTAAAATGGCGCATATCTCGGCGCTCTTTAATAACACGATAAACGGCTTCTTTTTCAACTTGGCTATAGCTATGCTGACTTTTCATTATTGACTACTTTTTTTAATTAAGGTCTTCTTTTGTTTTACTTTATATCTAACTGACTTTATTTAGCTTCTTGCATCTCATCACACTGTAATAGGAGATCTTGTAGCTTTTCTTTATATTCATCAGGCGCTTGCCATAAACCACGTTGCGCCGCTTCCATTAAACGCTCGGCCATCTCTTCCATAATTTGTGGATTATTATCTTTTAAAAATTGCTGATTAACGTCATCAAACAGCAGCGTGTCAGTCACTTGCTCATATTGATAATCGGCAATCAAATCTGTGGTCGCATCATAGGCAAACAGGTAATCAACCGTTGCGCCCATTTCAAAAGCACCTTTGTAACCATGTTCACGCATCCCTTCAATCCATTTAGGATTTAAAACTCGCGAACGGATCACGCGGTTTAATTCTTCTTTTAAGGTACGAATAATAGGCCTACTTGGATTACTATGGTCACTATGATAAATGGTTGGTGCTTTACCTGAATACACCTGAGCTGCGTTACTCATACCACCCTGGAATTGGTAATAATCATCGGAATCTAATAAGTCATGTTCACGGTTATCTTGGTTTTGTACTACCACTTCAATATTACTTAATTGATGTAAAAAAGCATCTTTCGCCTGCACACCATCTTTATCGCTGTTACCGTAGGCATAACCGCCCCAGTTTAAATAAGCCTCAGCTAAATCGCTTTTCTCTTCCCAACAACGTTCATCAATTAAACCTTGTAACCCTGCGCCATAAGCGCCCGGTTTAGAACCAAATACACGATAACTGGCTTCGCGTTTAGCTTCACCAATTGCCATACCATCGGCAATTAACTGTGCTTCACGTTGTTTAATATTTTGTTGGATTAAATTACCGCTGCCCGGTTCATTGAGTTCGCTAATGGCAACCACAGCCGCATCAAACAATGCCATCACATTAGCAAAAGCATCACGGAAAAAACCGGAAACTCTTAAGGTCACATCAACTCTTGGGCGATTCAATAATTGAAATGGAATAATCTCAAAATCCACCACACGATTACTGCCCTGCGCCCAAATCGGTTTAACGCCCATTAGTGCAAAGGCTTGCGCAATATCATCACCACCAGTGCGCATGGTTGCAGTGCCCCACACCGATAAACCAAGCTGTTTCGGATAATCTCCATGCTCTTGTAGATGGCGATGGATTAACGCTTGCGCCGATTGTTGACCTAATACCCAAGCTGCTTTCGAGGGTATTGCGCGATTATCAACAGAATAGAAATTGCGTCCTGTTGGTAGTGTATCTAATCGACCTCGCGTTGGTGCGCCACTTGGCCCAGCTTCAATAAACTTAGCATCTAAACCATCAATGATTGCGCTTAATTCGTTTTTAACACTTTGATTTAACGCGGCCTGAATCGTTGATTTTGCATAGGTTAATAACGCTTGTGTTGCTGGATAATTATTCAGCTCAATAAGATCGTTATCGTTAAGTAAAAAGTGTTCAACCCATTCTAAGGCCAACAACTCTAAACGTTCACGCGTATCTGCATGCGTTCGCCATAGGGTTTCACTCACCTTCATTAATAATGAAGGCTTTTCATCCAACCATTGTTCACGAGTCGCTTCTAAAGGTTCGAATGCTTTACCATCTACTTGCAAGACAAAATCACTCACTAAAGCGTGTAAAATACCTTGGTTTATAAAGCCTTCACCACGTGGTAAGCGTAATAAAGCAATTAAGGTATTCGCTACTTTATGTGGTTCCGGCAGTTGCCCAAGAATATGTAACCCATGACGAATTTGCGCTTCTTTAATATCACAAAGGTAGGTATCTAATTCTTCTAATACTTGATTATCGTCTTCACGCGCCGCTTCATTTAATTCATCGAGGATATTAGTGCTTTGTACTTTTTCTAAAATTTGTTCACGCAACCACACTTCACGGCGCACATCTAAACCTTGTGCTTGATAATATTCATCGACTAAACCTTCTAGCTCAGCCAATTCACCATAAGTTTCTGCTCGTGTCATTGGTGGCATTAAATGATCAATAATCACCGCTTGTGTACGTCGCTTGGCCTGCGCACCTTCACCGGGGTCGTTAACAATAAAAGGATAAAAATGTGGCATTGGACCTAATACAGCATCAGGCCAGCATTCGTTAGAGAGCGCCAACCCTTTGCCCGGTAACCATTCTAAATTACCGTGTTTACCCACATGAATAACGGCATTAACTTGATAAGTAAAACGTAGCCAAAAGTAGAACGCTAAATAATTATGTGGCGGTACTAAGTCAGGATCATGATAATTAGCGAGTAAATCGATATTAAAACCACGTGCAGGTTGAATACCAACAAAGGTTTCACCTAAGCGGATCCCTGAGATCATCAAACGTCCATCTCGACATTTAATATCATCTTCGGGTTTACCCCAACGCTCGGTAATGGCTTGCTGACTCACTAACGATAAATCTGCAAAGGCTTTTTTGTAATCACTTAACGACAAGCTCTGCCAACAGGCTAAATGATGTAAGGTATTGGGGTTGTTGGTCACTGATTCTAATAAGGTTTCAATCAGTTTGTTACCGTTTTCAGGCACGACATCAATAGGATAATCCGCGTCCTTTAAGGCATTTAAGATATTCACAGTTGAGTTTGGCGTATCCAGCCCTACTCCGTTGCCAATACGACCATCTTTGGTTGGATAGTTCGCTAAGATCAACGCAATACGTTTGTTTTTATTATCGGTAAGTGAAAGCTTAATATATTTTTTAGCCAACTCAATCACAAACAAAGCACGCTCGCTATGTAATTGATATTGCACTAATGAAATTTGTGTTTTTTCGTCAAAAAAGGCTTCGGTTTTAAAGCTAATGGCACGGGTTAATACTTTGCCATCCATTTCAGGTAATACCACCTGCATAGCAATATCACGACTACGTAAACCTTGTTTGTAATTCGTCCAATCCTCTAACGTACTACTAGAAAGTACTAGCTGTAAAATAGGAATATCAACGGCAAATAAACGCTTAAAACTATTCGGTTGAGAACTTAGTCCGGGACTGCTCACTGTATTCGCAGCAAAGCCTGTACTGTTTAAAATCAAACGGCAATCATGCGCACTTAAAAGCTGATTCACCACACTCATGGCTTGTTCATCTTTTAACGAACTAATGACGATTGGTAACGGGTTTAAACCATTCGCTGACATTAACTCAATAAATTGATCGAACATTTCACAGTTAGCAGATTGTAAATGACTGCGATAAAAAATCAGTGCGACGACACTTTGTTCTTCTTTCCACTTACGACTGATTTGTTGATCATTATAAAACTGCGCAACAGGCAAAAACTGAGGGTCATTAACATCAATATTTGACGCAAAATAAAGCTGATTCAAATAAGCAAAAAGCTGTGCACTGTTATCAAGCCCACCAGCACGTAAGTATCGCCATACTTGATGTTGAATTTTTTCGGATACATTTGATAATTCAATTAACTCAGGGTCAACATTATCATCACCGGGTACTAAAATAAGTGTGCGATTAGGTTTTGCTTTTGACCAACGAATTAATCCTTCCACACCATATTGCCAATAAGCTTTACCACCTAATAGCGACACAACAACCACTTCCGCTTGCTCTAATACTTTATCTTCATAAAGATCAAAAGCTGCAGGTTTTAATAAGTTAGTCCAATTCACTAAACGCGTTTCAGCCAAGCTATTCGAAGACAGGTTTTTCGAATATTCAGCATTCACCTGTTTAGCTGTCACCTTTTTAAATCCGGCAGAAAGTGCCGTTAACTGACTATCAGCAGCACTAAATACAACCAAAGGAGCTGGCGATTGTGCTAAATCGACAATGCCTTCTTCTTCAATAAATCCGCCTGGTTGTGCCGCTAATAGATGCATTTTTTATTAAACCTCTGCGCTTTTTAAGATAGCAATAACCGCAGCTTCGTCTAAGCCTTTACCGATCAACACTAATTCAGTTTTTGGCGTTTCAGTGGCTTCCCATAAACGGTCGAAGTGGACTTCTAAACGTTTACCAACCGCTTGCAATACTTGGCGCATAGGTTTGTTTTCAACAGCAGCAAAACCTTTAATACGGAATAAGTTAAATTCGTTTAATAGTTTTTCAACACTTACTTTTAGTTTGTCAGCATCAATCGTCCCTAAACTGATCACCATTGAATCAAAATGGTCATGTGCGTGGTCATGATGTGCACCGTGAGCATGATGGTGGTCATGATGGTTATGGACTTTATCAATGGTTTTTTCAGTGCCCGCATTAATACCGATTAACACTTCCAGTGGTACATCACCATTATTGATATAAGCGGTTTTAACTGAGCTTGGTACACGTTTTTCTATAACGGCTTTAACGCGTGCTTGCTCTTCTTCGGTTAATAAATCACTTTTACTCACTACGACTAAATCAGCAGAGTTAAGCTGATCGTCTAATAATTCTTGTAAACTTGGGTCATGATCTAAACTTTCATCTAATGCACGCTGTTCTTTTACTTTATCTTCATCGGCTGCAAATCGACCCGCTGCAATTGCAGGACCATCAACTAATGTAATAACAGCATCTACGGTACAATATTCTTTAATACCCGGCCAATTAAAGGCTTGTACTAATGGCTTCGGTAACGCTAAACCTGATGTTTCAATTAAGATATGATCGATTTGGTCACGACGTTCAACCAATTTTTTCATCACAGGTAAAAACTCTTCTTCTACGGTACAACAGATACAACCATTGGCTAATTCGTAGATGCCATCATCGCCACCGACTAGTTCTGCGCCATCTCCTTCGCATCCACTTTCTTCATCAAAGGGACAGCTACGTAGCAATTCTGAATCGATATCTAATTCACCAAATTCATTCATGATCACGGCAATACGTTTACCTTTTGCTTTCTTAAGCAAGTTTGCTAATAAAGTTGTTTTACCGCTACCAAGAAAGCCTGTTACAACTGTGGTTGGAATTTTATTTAATGAAACGCTGTTATTTAAAGCACTGTTTGCTGATGAGTTACTTGTTGTCATTTTTGACCTCTAATTCTTCAATGGAAAGTGTGTTTTTACGGCGACGGAAAATATTAGGCTTATCTTTTTTATACAGGTACGAATCTTCAAAATTGGTCGTATCTAATACGTGACCAACCAAAATAAGTGCCGTTAACTTAAACCCTTTGGCTTCTACTTTTTCTGCAATATCAGCTAATGTACCCGTGACTTTATCTTGGTCAGGCCATGAACTACGGTAACAAACCGCCACAGGACAATCTTCACCGTAATGTGGAATTAACTCAGCTACGATTTTACGGATCTTAGTAATACCTAAATGGATTGCTAAGGTTGCACCACTTTGTGCCAATTGCGGTAAACGCTCACGTTCAGGGAAAGGTGTTTTACCTTCATAACGCGTCATGATCACCGTTTGCGATACACCTGAAAGTGTTAGCTCTTTGCCTAAATACGCAGCAGATGCAGCCGTTGCACTCACACCAGGAATCACTTCATAGTCAATACCATGTTTGTCTAAACGACGAATTTGCTCAGCAATAGCACCATATAAAGCAGGATCACCACACTGTAAACGTGCAACGTCTTTACCTGCTTTTGCAGCTTCAACAAAATACGCTTCCATCTCATCAAGATTGATTTTAGCCGTATCAACAATCAGCTCAGCACTGTCTTCAACATCTTGTAATGTTTGACGTGGAATCAACGACCCTGCATACAACACAACAGGACACTGCTTTAACAAACGCGCGCCTTTGATGGTCATCAATTCAGGATCACCCGGCCCTGCGCCAATAAAATAAACTTTCATGTAGAATCCTTCTTAATTAATACTTTAAGCTTTTAATTGCTACTTTTAACTCACTATCACAAAATAATTTATAGCTAAGCAATTCACGCTAGTTCAAGGCGAAAGCACGGAGCTTGGTTCACCAAGTGAGTACTTTCAACGAAGAAATTGCGCGTAGTGCAACGCTATAATTCATTTTTCAAGCGCTGAGCGCAGTTTCCAAGTGAGCACTACCAACGCAGAAATTGTGTGAATTTCAACGCTATGACTATAATTTTTTCTTGTAACCTCGAGGCGTATAAACCCAGTTTTTATCGCCGTTGACGATATGACGAGACTCACTATTACCGACACTCACTAACGTAAACATATCTACGTCTTTTGCATCTAACTCATCTAAACGGATAATACGGATACTTTCATCTTCACGGGTCAACTGACGGCCTAATAAAACCGGTGTTGAAGCTGGACGGTACTTTAATAATACGTCGCGGGCGTGATTAAGCTGCCAATCACGTTTCTTAGATACAGGGTTATAAAAAGAGATAACAAAATCGCCTTCACCAGCACTATGAATACGTTTATTGATCGTTTCCCACGGCGTTAACAGATCTGACAAACTTACAGTACAGAAATCATGACCTAACATTGCACCAATACGGCTTGCGCCTGCCTGCATCGCTGAAATACCTGGTACAACATCGATTTCAACCTCTAACCATTCAGGATGATCTTCAAGGCCTTGAAGTTGTCTATCCAACAATTCAAACACTAATGTTGCCATCGCATAAATGCCGATATCACCACTTGAAATAAGTGAAGTAGTTTTACCACTTGCCGCTAGATCTAATGCAAGGCGCGCACGACCAATCTCTTCCCCTAAAGGTAAATCATGGTGTACCTTGTTATTACAAGGCTCACCTAACAAGTCTAAATACAGTCCATAAGCCACTAAATCGGTACTTTGTTGTACTGCTTTTAATGCTTTAGGAGCCACTAAGTCAGCATCACCCGGTCCCATACCGACAACAAAAAGTTGTTTTTTATTATTCATGACTCTCTCTTTAATATTTACGTTTTAAATTTTTTACTCACTACACTAGTGGTAGCTGATGATTAAGACAAACTGTAACTGCGCGCAATTGCGCAGGTAGCTTGTTTATTTTTTTGTTTATTGAGCAGTAATTCGCTGCCATTCTTAGTTAATTGTTGTGCTTGATATAATGCCGCCGATTCTGCAACACCATACACACCGACGGTTTTAAAAATATAATCAGACTTAGTAGACAATCGCTCTTCCATCGCCCCCAAGGTTTCTGCATCAAAGGTTACATACGGTTTATGTAAATTTTGCGATAATGCAATCAATCCCACTTCATCGCTTTTGATATCGATACTGGTGATCGCACTGATATCATTGATCGTTAATCCAGCCGTTGTTAAACACTCATCCAATAAACCGTGCAAAACAGCTTCCGGGCAATGTCGTTCACATCCCATCCCCACTACATAGATGGGGTTTAAATAACGATTGGCAGTAGTTATCACTAATTGATTTTCTAGCAAGTTTGAAACTTGTCGTGCGAACTCATTTGCCCCGCCTTCATGCCCCGATAACAAAGGGATCACAAACTGCCCTTGTTCATCTAACACTAATACCGCAGGATCGGTATATTTATCCTTGATAACAGGCGCTAAAGTACGCATCACGATGCCAGTGGCACAGATGAACACTAACGAGTCTTGTTGTTTAAAATAAGTTTGCACTGAATCAATAAAAGGAGTCGGTTTGAAACACACTTCACTTTTAGCATCAGTATCAGACAAAAGGTGCTGTAAACGCCTCGCTAGTTGTAATCCAACTTCTGTTAAACAGATAATTCTAATCACGCCTTCTCTTCCTGATTAGCTTCCTGACGCGGTTCTTTACGGGTAATGACAAATAATGAAAAGTAAGGTCCGGCGATATTCTCTAAAAAGTTTAAATCAGTGATCACCTGTTGACTATCACGGCTGATATACTCTAAATAGTTGGCATCATCAAAACGCTTTGTTTCTTTTAATAAAGCTAATAAACGCGGTCTTTCAATACCTGCTTTCATGATCACAACGGCATCATGTTCTAATAAAGCGGCTTTAATTTTTGCGTCACTATGACGTCCAGTGATCACGGCGAAAGATTGCTTTAATACCGTTAGTGGTATTTTAAGTTCTGCCGTCGCTGCTACAAAAGCTGGAATACCTGGAATAACATGTGAAGCGTATTGGCTGTCTAAACGCTCTAATAAATAGGTGAAAGATCCAAAAAACAAAGGGTCTCCTTCACATAAAAATACAACCGTTTTTCCTTGTTTTAATTGCTCATGAATTTGCCCTATCGCTTTGTCGTAAGCTAAATTAGCCGCAACACGTTCACGAGACATCGCAAAACGCACGCCTAAATGTTGCTGCTTTTTAATAGGACTTCTCAATGCTTCAACAGCGATATCAAGTGCTTGCGATTGTCCTGATTCATTTTCTAAATAACAAATAACATCTGCATGTTGAATCGCACGATATGCTTTTAAGGTCAATAACTCAGGGTCACCCGGGCCAACACCCACACCAATAAACAGGCCATCTCGGGCTGTTGAAGCAAGATCATTCATTTCTATTCCTCTACTATTACTTTATTGCTCTTTTTAATAAAGCTAAACAAACTCACTGGCAATGCTGGGCGGTAAGCAAGCTGACCACCTAAGGTTCTACTTTTATTAACGGCAACTTGTAATGTCTCTAACTCACTATCATTAACATCACTGCGTTTTATGTAAAAATCTAATAATTGAGATTTAGTTTTTTCCATCACGGCAGAGACCACAATTTGTCCGTCTTCTGGCAGTTTTTCCCATAGTGACTCAAGTAGCTCAGGAAGCGCTCCGTCACTCCCTCCAATAAAGATCTTATTCGGTGTTGGTAAGCCAGTCAGCGCTTCTGGTGCTCGTCCAAAAGTAGTTTTTAAATTATTAACCACACCAAACTTTTGCTTGTTGAGTAATAAACAATCGAATCGCGCTTGGTTATGCTCAATGGCATAAATTTTTGCTTTAGGTTGCCAATACGCCATCTCAATCGAAACACCACCACAACCTGCGCCAATATCCCAAATAATGTCTCTTTTACTTGGTTGTAATAATGACAAGATAGATAAACGTACTTCGCGTTTACTGATCATACCTTTACTACCTAACTCGCCCGTTTCGAAATCAGTATCTTTAATGCCAGGGAACTCAGGCAAGAAACCTTTATTCGCACCACAAATGACAAAAGATACATGTAACGCATCAAAATTTTGCAAGGCACCTTCAGACTCCGCTTCTAATAACGCTTGTGCTGTGAATCGAGATATTTTTTGCTCTGTGTAACCAAGACGCTCACACACAATGATTTCAGCATCAACAAATCCAGAGTCTACACAAACTGTCGCAAGGTGATGTGGCAAGCTGTCTTTATCGGTTAACAGCAATAAGGTTTGCTGCGCTTTTAAGGCTACTTTTAATTTTGCCAACGGACGACCATGCAGACTGATAACATTTACATCTTGCTGTGCAATCGACAGGCTATGACAAGCTTGTGTAATACTAGAAACGGCTGGGAAAAAACGTACTGTTGCATCGTTAAAGTGTTTGCTTATCCATGTGCCAATCCCGTAATAAAGAGGATCACCAGAGCCTAATACAACCACTTTTTGTTCGGTTTCTATTAGCACTTTCAAATCTTTTAATTTAGGGATTATTTCTGTTCTTGGTGGCAAACTTGGAGTTTGAGGTTCAACTTGTTGCTGCTCACCTTCCCCTATGGTTTCTATCTTAGGTTGTACCGCTAAGTGCTTTTCTAATGTTAATAATTGACGCTCAGATCCAATGACAAGATCCGCAGATTGCAGCGCGATTAAAGCTTGTTCGCTGAGCATGGCATTTTCAGCCACCCCTAAACCAATCACTGCGATTTCTCGCGTAGCCTTAGACGATGATTTAACTTTGCTAGCAACATTAATCTCGAACATTTTCATTAATTTTTTAATGATACTCATTAATACAACTCTCCTTTGATACAACGTAATAAGGCATTACAGCTCGCGCTAGATACAGCACTGCCACCTTCTCGCCCTAATAAAGTGATACATTCAATACCTAACTGTTGATGAACATCCCATAACGCTTGCTTAGATTCAGCGGCACCGACAAACCCCACCGGCATACCAATAATCAAAGCAGGTTTAGACGCACCTTGATCAATCATTTCTAATAAACGAAATAAAGCAGTCGGCGCATTACCAATCACTACCACACTACCTTCTAAATAAGGTAACCAAGCTGTTAATGCTGCCATGGTTCTGGTTTCGCCCGTTGCTTTAGCACGTTCTGGCACTCCTTCTGCGTTTAAAAAACACAATGGATCCGTTTTAATCATTCGTTTGGTGATGCCTTGTTTAACCATCTCCACATCACACAGGATTGACGCCCCTTTTTGCAATGCTTCAATACCCGATTGGCAAGCGCGTTCACTCAACCTAACCTGTGAAGCAACCGCAGGAATACCCACGCTATGTACAACACGCATTACCACTTGTTGCGCTTCTATGGATAAATGGTCGAGGTCTGTTAAGGTTCTAATTTGGCGAAAGCTTTCATTCTCGATCAAGCTTGGATCGTGGATATAATCAAATTTCATTTTTAAACTCAGTTGATGCCGCAGAGGGCGCGAAAGCAGATTTAGGCAATTTAGTTGATGTTAAGCAGGTTTGTAATAAGGCAACACAATCCGCTGCATTATCAAACTCATACTGTAATGGCACAAGCTGTGGGCGTTTAAATTGGTAAACAGGAATACCCGCTTGTGCCGCCGCTTGTATTTTTGCGTAGGTAGCGTCACCTCCGCTATTTTTACTAATAATCGCATCTATTTTATAGGCTTGAAGTAACTGCTTTTCATCTTCTAGTAGAAAAGGTCCAATTGCTTTTAACCAAGTGACATTAGCCGGAAGCTGTACTTTAGCGGGCATCGCAGTGCGCAATAATAGATGTTTAGCTTGTTTGGCCAATTGTTCAATAACATCCTGCGAGATTTGCCCTGCAGTCATAAATAAGGATTGATGTTGAGCCACTTTTGCGATTAATTCAGGCCATTCAGACACCTCTACCCAATAATCATTATCGGTTTTAGGCCATGGCTTACGGTGAAAACGTATGGCAGGAATCGACAAGTCATTGCTCACTTGTGCAATGGTATTACTCATTGTCTCAGCAAAAGGATGGGTAGCATCAATAAGATGAGTAATTTTATGGTCAGAAATATAAGTTGCCAAACCACCAAATTGTGTGAAACCGCCACTAATAACAGGCCCTGGAACGGTCGCTTTACGCACTATGCCAGCAATGCTATAAATCACATCAAATCCTAACTCAAACAATTGAGTCGCAAGTTTACGCCCATCTGCTGTGCCACCAATAACTAGAACTTTCATGGTTTTGTTTCACTATTAAGTTGTTCGTCTGATATGTTAATCCGATGCCCATTTTTATCAAAGCGATCATTGTAACTATTTGCCACAAATAAACCTTTTCTATCAACGGCCCAGACCTCTACTTCAATGGATTCATGAACAATGGTTTTGGCAAATTTTAATGCTTCCATACACACAACTGTGGCAATATCTAAACTCGCCGCTTTGGTTTTATTTAACACTTCAATAGTGGTGTTAGCCTCTAGAATTTGTTGTTGTAATGCCTGTGATGCGCCTAAAGATTTTGCAATATTGGCTAACTGCTGAAAATCGATGCTGGATTGACGACTATTAAGGTCCAAATGACCATTTGCGAGCTTAGTTAATTTACCAAAACCAGCACTGATACTGAGCTTTTGAATTCTATTACCCGTTTTAGGATCGACTTTTTCACGACGTAAATATTTCAACATAGCACCCACAAAGTCACCCATCTCAATTAAGCTCACTTCATTCATTTGATAGAATTCTTTAATCGCATGCTCACTAGCAATACCGGTCGAAGCAGCTAAATGAGTGAAGTTATTAGCACGCGCAACATCAATGCCTTGATGAATAGAAGCAATATAAGCAGCACAGGAATAAGGACGTACAATACCGGTTGTGCCTAGAATAGATAAACCACCAATAATACCCAAACGACTGTTCATCGTATTTAAAGAAATCTGCTCGCCGTTTTCAATCCCAACAGAAACTTCAAAGCCACCAGCATATTGATAAGCGAGCGCATAATGTTCAAGGTGCCCTGCCATCATTTTACGCGGAACAGGATTAATCGCCGGTTCACCGATGGCAAGGACTAAACCCTCGCGAGTGACTGTACCCACACCTTCAGCAGCTTTAAATTTAATACCTTGTTCAGCGGTTAAACATAGTTCAACAAACAAGGTCGCTCCGTGAGTGGCATCGGGGTCGTCACCGGCATCTTTAATGGTGCTGGTACGAATGCCATTGTCGATCGGCTGGTAACTGATAATATCAAGGTCAACCTTCTCTCCACGCGGTAAGGTAATTTCAACGCTATTGGGTTGTTTATTTGCCAGTAACGAGCGCACAGCAGCAACACAGCAAGCTGTTGCGCAGCTTCCTGTGGTTAAACCATTACGTAATGGTTGCTCTGTTTCACTCGATTCAGGCCACATAAACGTTCCCTATTGTTGAGCTTGCATAGCGGCATGCTGTTGACTAGATGCTTGCTGCTTATTAGCCGCTTGCTTTTTATCTACAGCACTTTTATCAGTGCCTGAAGCGGCATAATTCTGCCAATCTGTTAGCTTTTGCTGATCCACCGTTTGTAATTTCCCGGTAAACAAATCAGCAATCAACGTTGGATTAGACGGGAAAAATAGATGTAAGTAACTCGCCGTTAATTTCTTATCACGATAAATGGCTTCACCGGGTGCAGGGTGACGTTGACGTTGCCCATACCCCATTGCATCTACTTCCATGATCGCACGCGATCGATGATGCGCATGGCCGTGTATTTCACCTTCCGGTAGCATTGCTTTTTGCATACCCTGACAACCACGTTTACCTGACATACTGCCTTGACCATCTAACACACCACACATTTTATGATGCTTGTTATCAAGATCCACCAGCTCGTTTAAACAATAAAGAAATCCACCACACTCCGCGAGTACAGGTTTACCGGCATTATAAAAACCAGTAATTTGTGTTTGTAATTGAGTATTCGCCGCAAGTTGCTGAGCGTATAATTCAGGGTATCCACCGGGTAACCATAAAGCATCAGCGTCAGGTAATTGTGTGTCTTTTAGCGGAGAGAAATAATGCAGTGTTGCCCCCATCTCTTCTAATAATCGCGTATTCGCTTGATAGATAAAACTAAAAGCAAGATCACGGGCAATGGCGATTTTTTTACCTTCGAGTAATTTGCCTACTTTTTCTATTTCACCGACATAAAAATCAACGCTTGGCGGTAATGTGAGTAATAGTTTTTCTGTACTTTCATTACCATTAGCACGCTTAACACCATCAGCTAACCATTCGCATCCCAATGTGAATTTTTGTTCTAATTCATCAAAGACTTCACTGGCTTGTACCAACCCTAAATGACGTTCAGGTAAGGCGATATCAGCATCCTTTTTAAGACACGCTAATAATGGTAATTGTTCTGCCAATGCCTCTCTAATTAATTGCGCGTGACGCTCGCTGCTACAATTATTAGCGATTAAACCATAGCAACTATAGTCATCACGAAAGTTAGCTAAACCAATCGCAACGGCGGCGGCAGTTTGTGCCATGCCTTTTACATCCATCACAATCGCAACGGGAATATTAAAACGAGCGGCTAAATCAGCACTTGAGGGTTCACCATCAAATAATCCCATCGCACCTTCGACTAAGATAAGGTCGGCTTCTAAAGCTGCTTCATACAATTTTTGCTGACAGTAGTTTTCACCGGCCATCCACATGTCTAACTGTTCAACATGCCCGTGTGATGCTTGCGCTAGAATTTGCGGGTCAAGATAATCAGGGCCAGTCTTAAAAACACGTACGACCTTGCCTTGCTCAGTAAAATAGCGTGCAATAGCAGACGTAATGGTTGTTTTACCCTGTCCTGATGCAGGAGCGGCCAAAAATAGTGCCGGACAACTTGCTTTTTCTTTCATCGAATTAATCTCTTCATGTTAAATAACACTAGCTACCTATTTGAATGCTGAATTTTTAGGTGCTTTATAGCTAACCGCTTTATAGCTAGATATCTCATCGCTTTATAGCTAGCACTGTATAGCTAGATATTGGGCATCTAATTGCTGGGCTAATAACTTTCCACGACCACGTTTTATCTGTGCTTTTTCAATATCTATCAATAAAGTCGGTACTTTAAGTTTTAAATCATCAATATCAACACGGCTTCGGCCATCGGTGATCAGATAACAAAAAAACGATAGTCCTGGATATTGATGGGTCAGCTGCTTAATACTCTGTGAGGCTTTTTCTAAAATAAGACGCAAAGGTGTGCCACCCAAAGCACTAATATCATCTAACAAACGAGCCACCTGTTTAGGTGCTCGACCTGCTTTAATGATCGTTTCGACGTTATTATTACCAAACCCTAACAAACTGATTTTATCTCGCTGTAAATAAGCGCTATCGGTAATATTCATCACTACCGATTTAGCAATAGCAGACAAGCTATCACTTAATGTCGAAGCAGAAGTATCTAATAAAATAAGGTGTAACCTCTGTTCACCCGTTGCAATTTTTTTAAAGGAAAACTGCGCTGGTGGCCATTGCCCTAAACTCGTTGTTAAGGTTTTAAACCAATCTGGTTTGTGGCTATTTAAGGTTGACTTTCTCTCACCTTTGGTTGTTTTACCTTGTTTATTTTTATTATGTTGCTCGCTCAATAAGTTGGGCTTAAATACATCACTTAATGTACTTTTTTTTAATGTTGGTAATTCGATATTGAGCGTGCTGTTAGTTTTTTGAGCTTCTCCCGATTGAGCAGGCATCGCCCCCCACTCACCTGAACGACCATCATTACTCGAATCAGAAGTCGCGTCTGAGTCTGTCGCATTATGTTCATTACTTGGGTTAACGCTAGGTTCACGTGATGATTGTGTTTTTTGCGGCGCTTGAGGACGAGAAAAGCCACCGCTATTATTGCTCTTTTCAGTCTGTGGAGATGGTGGTGTTGATGACGGCGGCGGAGATCCCGCATGTTGCATACGGTGCGATAAAACAAGAGGTGCAACCTGCGCGATGTCATCAAAGGTTACTGCTTTTCGTCCACACCAGGCGGCATGCGTCAAACTCGCTCGGTGCATCATAATATCAGCACGCAACCCATCTACATTTGCTTGTTGGCAACGCGTGGCTATTTCGATTAAACAATCATCGCTACACTGTACTGTTGGTAATAATTTCTGTGCATCGCTAATTTGTTGCTGTAAAAAAATTTGTTCTGCTTGGTAATCATCACAGAAAGCAATTTTATCAAGTTCGAAACGTTGTCGTGTTTTAACAATATTAATACGCTCATTGAGGCTGTACGTATTATCTAATTCAACCATCAAACCAAAGCGATCTTTTAATTGTGGACGCAACTCACCTTCATCGGGATTCATGGTCCCAATTAAAGTAAAACGGGCATCATGAGCATGGCTAATACCATCACGTTCGACAACATTTACGCCGCTGCTCGCCACGTCTAATAACTGGTCAACCAAATGATCAGGCAACAGATTAACTTCATCAACATACAATATGCCGTTATGCGCTTTTTTTAATAAGCCAGGAGAAAATTTAACTTGTTTATCTTTTAGTACATGGTCTAAATCCAATGTTCCTATCAGCATCTCTTCGCTTGCACCTAAAGGTAACGTGACAAATTGTGGAGTCTGTTCATCCTTAACGGGCAACAAGTCTGACACGGCGCGTGCTAAGGTTGATTTAGCACAGCCACGAGGTCCTGAAATTAATACACCACCAATCAGGGGATTAACCGTTGCAAGCAATAGCGCTAACTTAAACAGAGGTTGTCCTTGCACCGCGCTAAAAGGAAAAATAGCCTGTAGTGATGGGTCATTATAATTGTTGATGTAGCTGCTCATTTTAATTCTCTCTAATGCGGCTTAAGCCACAGCGACCGCGGGATTTGATGCTTCAGTTAATAAACCATCTTGCAGGTTTAATTGGCGCGTTGCTAATTGGTCTGAAAATATCTTATCGTGGGAGATGATGATCATTGCCTGAGGCAATGCTTGCAACACATTTAAAAGCCGCATTTTAGCTTTCTCATCTAATGCGTTAGTTGGTTCATCTAAAATTAATACTTGTGGCTCCATCACTAATACACTGGCTAGGGTGATCATGCGTTTTTCACCACCGGAAAGTTGGTGGGTAATACGTGACTCAAACCCTTGCATGCCTAACTGTTTCAAAGTTTGTAATGACTTTTCAATCGCCTGTTGCTTAGTAAACCCTAAATTTAACGGTCCGAACATGACGTCTTCTAATACCGTTGGACAAAACAACTGGTCATCTGGATCTTGAAATAATAATCCCGCCTTAGCACGTAACTGGTTAAACTGCTTCTCAGTTTTACAGTTCTCACCAAAGCCAATAATGTCACCTTGCTTGGCTTTTTTAAGGCCAACAATTAAATGTAATAACGTCGTTTTTCCTGCTCCGTTATCACCATTAATAACAACCCGTTCACTGCGATGTAAAACAAAGTTAATGGCTTTTAATACACTGCCACGCCTTGGATAAGCGTAACTAAGGTTTTCTATCTTAATCAGCGGTTGATTTGAATAAGTCATCAATATTGAGCCCTATTAATAGTATTAAGAAACAGAAAAAAGCAAAACCAAAAATAGCATCTACGCGACGCATTTTCATGTCATCGTTAAGATAATAACGCCCACAAAAACCACGACACTTCATGGCACCTGAAATACGTTCAGCACGCTCTACAGAACGAATTAATAGCATGCCAAATAAGTAACCGATGCTTTTCCAAGTATGTTGATTGGTGCGCAATACAAAAGCACGCGCTTGCATTGCACGACGCATCTTTTTGTATTCTTGGCTGATCACATCTAAATAACGCACCATAAATAACATTAAGTGAACTAATTTATCAGGTACTTTAAGATGTGCAAGTGCATGCCCTAAAGTTGATGCACTCATCGTTGCTACTAATGAAAATAACACTAACAACACCGCATTCGCTTTAATAGTGATTAATAACGCATGTGCTAAACCTTGCCAACTAGCATCAAAACCAAACACACTAAACATCGCATCACCGGGTGTGGTAAACGGCAAAACACATATTAGCGTTAACATGAACAAATCCATCGCAATCACTCGACGCAAGGTACGCTTTATATTGAGTTTGCTCGACTTCACTAGTATAAAAGCAGCTAACAAACCGACTAAGGTCGGCACAAAATGACTGCTTAAAACGACAACTAGCGCAAATAACCCCGAGCAAACCACACGCACACGTGCGTCAATTGCATCTATCCATGATGCTTGATGTTTTAGTGCTTGTCCTGACCATGACGTCAAACTATGCTCTAGCCCCTGCGACATTACTTGTTAGCCTTTAATTTACGTTCACGTAAAAAAGCCACCAATCCCAGCAAACCAAAGATATAGCCAATACCACCGATCATATCGCGGAACCCTGATTTTTCTTTTAATGCTTGGATCTCTTTACGTAAAGGTTTTATCTGTTTAGCAATCGCTTTCTCTAACATTAATGGCGTAATTTGGGCGCTTAACATCGGCCCATTATTCATATTTTGGCTAGTGCCCGTGATTGTACTTGTTTTAGTGTTTACAGACGTTTTAGACGCAGAAGTAGCGGCGCTAGAAGTATCTATATTGCTGCTATTGGCACTATTGCCACTAATGGTGCTGTTAATATTATTATTTACAATATTGTCTAGATCTTCAGGCAACTCTTCAGCAGGTAATAGCATTTTTAATGTATGCCCCGCTCCCATATTTATTTCAAACACATGATTAATACGTTTTCTAGCAGTGAATATAAAAAAGCCATCTTCATCAGTCACCACTTCCCCCAGCGGCGTCCCCGACTGATCAGACACTTTAACCAACGTCCCCGCATTAGCCATCGCACCATTAGAAAAACCAGCTTCACCTTCAATATCAAAACCATTGACGTAAACACCACCGACGACATTATGCGCTAAAGCATTCATCGTCAGTGACCATAAAAAAGGCAATAAAATAAATAATGAATAAAATCTTTTCATTAACTTTTTTCCTTAGTAATAAACTCAGGTTTTACCGTATGAATTAAATAGACTGCAGCATAAGAAACAAAACCTTCCACGATCATAATAGGAATATGCGCAGGTAATACTGCTTTTGCCGCTAATACAAATGACTCACCCGATAACGCTAATGAAAAAGCCACCATCACCGAGGTAATGATAATGGCGCCGGCACCGCCAATCGCTCCCCAAATAGCTGCAACTTTAGCACTTTCATGGCGAATACCTTTGTAACAAAGATAATAAATAATCACTGCCGGTAACGCGATATTGACGGTATTGACACCCAATACGAGTAAACCGCCAAAGCCAAAAAAAATAACCTGTAATAGCAATGCCACTAATAATGCCGGAAAAGCAACCCAGCCTAAAATAATGCCGAGTAGTCCATTCATAATTAAATGCACACTAGAAAAGCCCAAGGGTAAATGGATATAAGAAGCAATAAAAAATACAGAAGCTAATACGCCCACCAATGGCAGGTGGTCATAATCCATTTTTTTTAGACCAATAAAAACACCGACAACAGCCAAAACGGCGCCACTGACTAATACCGGCACTGACAGAGCACCATCAACAATATGCATAATTTATCCGTTTAAAGTGATACGTCTAAGTAATACGTTGCGCTTATATAAGCCGACGCTACAAAGACTATGGTAACTTAGTCGCTTGCACCCAAATAACCGCGTCTTGTGATAACGCTTTACCTTGATAAGTTGTTTTTTCACCTATACCTAACGCGGCAAATCCCCACTGCCCTGCTTTTAATAATGAAAAGTGGAAGGTGCCGTTCGAATCGGTATAGATCGTCTGAGTCACAAAAATATCCGAAGGCGGTGTCATGATCGGTTCTTTGGCAAAATGATTATTTTGCATATCCGGTACATAATTCATAAATTCGACTTCAACAGCAGCAAATGGAACTGGCTTGCCATTAGACTTCACTACCGCACTAAAAATACCGCCTTCATAAATAGCATAAGGTTTAGTAAGAGGCACTATTTCAGCCGTTAACCCAATGTCTTTATTCCAGTCTGTAGGGAGGTTACCAACATTCACAATTGTTTTGGTGATTTGTTGAATATAAATATCTTCTTCTGCTTCAAAATAAGGAGAAGGCTGTGCAATAAAGACATAATCACCTAAACCACGTAACTTCACATCTGCCTGATAAGCATGGCCTTTATCAACTGCGCTTTCCCACTCAATATCAGTAACCGTGTCAATAAGGTCGGTCTTTTTACCTTTTTTAATCATGTAAAAAGCTTCAGGTTTATCCACTGCCATCACATGACCGCTTGCAGCTGGATGTGTAAAAGGCATTTTAAAGCTGATTGCCCCGCCTTTTGCATGTAACAATTCAGGGGTGTAAAGCATTTGGAAATGAGCATTGGCCGAAAATGAAAGCATACAGGTTACGGCTAAAATGAAAGGATTAGAAAATTGTTTTAGTTTTTTAAAGGTTAACACAGAAAAATCTCCGTCTGATTAATGAACAGGCGAAGTTGTGGAGGAGATGGAACACCTAGAATAAGCAATACATGACTGTTGCCAATATGCTTAATAAAGATAAACCAGCCGGTGAAGCCCTCCGCAACACCACGGTACTTGCGTCAAAAGCAAGTATCATCCAGAGGTTTGGTATCCGGGCTCAGCAAAATCAATAAATATTGCTCTACCGTTGCGGGGGCAGCCTTGGTCTTTAACCAAGTTCCCAAACAGATGTAATGGTAACCGACATAACGGGATTAATGACCACTACAAATGCATCGTTTTAACACGATATCCAAAGGAGGCAGAACCATAACTTGATACAGGTCAAACAGTCAATATAAAGCACCTATTTTATGCTTAATAATACAAGTGCTGATATCGCTAAATACTTTATCTGTGTTTTATGAACATTATTTTTGTACCGTCAAATTTTTTATGATCGGCAACATCTGTAATAAATGCAGCAGAAGCCGTTGTATAAGAACAAGCATTTATGACGAATAAATTTACACATTAAAACAGAGATCATACGGCAACTCAGTAAGAACCTGAATTTTAACATATTATCATATTGGCATGATTACTGCTTTACCATGCAATACATACTCAATACTAGTTAATCATTAATGAGTATTATAAAAACAACCTAACAACGAAAGGAATCAATTTCATGAAAAAAATCATCATAGCAGCCGTTACTTCACTAATGGCTTTAAACGCAAATGCAGCTCTTATTAATATCTATGAGACAAACTCATCTTTAAGCAATATTGCACAATCTCAAGCAGTTATTGATAGCGCAACTGCCCCAACATCTTCATTTGAAAGTGATAATATTTTTTACAGCGATGCTGCAGCACATGGAGCGCCTGGATTTGATAATGGTCATAATCAAACGTTTGTATTAACTGCAACAGGTTTTGTTGACACTTCTTTATATTCTGCACTGAAGTTTTTCCACGATGATGGCATGATAGTTAGTCTAGCGGGTAATCCAGTCTATACCTACAATGCAAATACAGCTAAAAGAAGTAGCGGGCTGATTAGCTTTGCAGATACTGGTTTAGTATCTTTTGATTTGTTGTTCTGGGAAAACACTGGTGCAGCGACTCTACTTACTTACGGTGTGTTAAGAAATGGTACACAAGCAACTGAAGTCGCAAAAATTGCTTCAGTTCCTGCACCTGGTGCAATGGCCTTATTTGGTTTAGGCTTAATTAGCTTAGTAGCCGCGCGTCGTCGTAAAGCCTAACTTTATCAAATAGCTGTTATAAAATAGCTATTCTCGCATTGCCTTTTATAGAGTAGCTTTACAGCTACTCTATATTTCCAACCTATCATTTTACACCTTAATACTTACAATCTTATCGCTGTAGACTTTCTATTCTTAGGATCTAGTTTCCTACTACAGGATTTTCGACCTCTATTTTCATGCATTGAATCACTTCATTTTTTCCAGCCATTCCTTAGGTGACATACCTAGTTTTTTTCTAAAGACGCGAGCAAGTGCAGACCCGTTCTCATAACCCACTGCATTGGCGACTAATGACACTGACTTATTTTTCTTTAATAAACTTTTCGCTACAATAATTCGCCAATCAATAACATAGTCTCCAGGGCTTTGACCAACAAGGCGTTTAAATAATTCAGAAAATTTAGAACGTGACATTAATGCCAGTTCTGCCATCTCCTCTAACCCCCATTGCCGCTCGGGCGCATCTTGAATAGCTAAGATAACTTTAGAAACTTGAGGGTGAGATAATCCAGCTAATAAACCATGCTTGATCATTTTATGACTCAATACATGCCTAAGAATATAAATAATAAAAATATCCGTCAGGGAGTTAATCATAGGTAATCGACCGCATCTATCTTCAAAAGCCTCTTCAAATAATGCCAGTGACGTCTGTTTTATTTTAGGACAATCATTGAGATTAAAATGCAGCAAGGTAGGCAGAGCTTCTGCAATCGGATTAGATGTTGTTTCATTATAAATTACATTAGCACAGACCAACTTCGGTGGATTATTAGGATCACCAACAATACGATGAGTATGTGGTGAAGGAATAAATAATACCGTCGGCTGATTAAACAATTGAGATTTGCCCAGCTCATCAATAAGCGTTAACTCACCTGCCTGTAAAAGGTGTAAATGGCCTTGATTAGGTTGTTTATCAAAATGACTAATGCCACACAAATTGCCAGTAAAAAAGACTTCCGTGTTCATCGAAAACCGCTTCAAGATAATTGAAAGCTGATCCATTGTTACTCTCTCCCTGACCACTTTGGACGATTGGGTTCAAACTATGGACTATGTCATCCCTTTCACTAGATTGAAAGCCTTATATTATTAACCAAGCCAGCATCCGTCCTGACTTAATTTAAAACTATCGTTATTAAACATGGAGAAATACAATGACACTTTCATCACTCATCAAATCCACACTAATAAGCTCTGCACTGTTAGTCAGCAGCTTCAGTTTTGCAGCCAACATTGAAGTTAATGCAAATAGTAACGACCTAGCAATTCAGGGCTACGATACCGTTTCATACTTTACTAAAGGTGCACCGACTAAAGGCTCTGACAAATATACAGCCGCTTACAATGGTGCTATCTACCACTTTTCAAATGCCGATAACCGTGATTTATTTAAAGCAACGCCGGCTAAGTATGCTCCACAATACGGTGGCTTTTGTGCGATGGGTGTAGCGATGAATCAGAAGTTTGATACTGACCCAACAGCATGGCATATCAAAGGCGATAAATTATATTTAAACCTTAACAAAGATGTACAAAGACAATGGTTAAAAGATGTCCCAGGTTTCCTTGAAACCGCACAAGTTAACTGGACGGGTATTAAAGGTTTGACTGAAGCTCAAATTGAAAAAATAAACGAATAACACTAATAGCAATAAGCGAGATTTAACCATGAAGCAACTAACCGCTAACGACTCTCTTGATGATTTATTATTAGAGCACGAACATTCACTACTCTTTTTTAGTGCGTCTTGGTGCGGGCCCTGCCAATCGATGACAACTGTTGTTGAAAATGTATCCAATGCAATGAACCAACGCCTTAACACCATTAAAGTGGATGTTGATGCTTCACAACATGACGCGATGGATTACGGCATACGAAGCGTACCAAGGCTATTACTAGTAAAAAATAACGAGATTATTGCACAACAGGTCGGTGGCATGCCGCCAGTCCAACTGATGCAATGGTTAGAGCAATATATTTAGTTGCTTCATTTAACAATGCATCACTAATAAACCTTCAAAGGATTTTTTTATGAATCATAAATTATTAGCAAGCGCAGCCTTAGCGGCGGTTATTGCCGCAGGTGTTTCAGCGCCTGCACAAGCAGCGAGTAAAGAAAAGTGTTACGGCATCGCAGCGGCAGGTCAAAATGACTGCGCAAATTTAGCAGGTACCCATTCATGTGCTGGTCAATCATCACTTGATAATGATAAAGGTGAGTGGAAACTCGTTGCAAAAGGGACTTGTTCTACACTTGGTGGGTTATCAAAAGCTGAAGCGAAAGCGCATTACAAAGCAAACTCGTAGCCCTAGCAATCAGAATGAAGAACAGCTCTATAAAACGAGTGAAATAGAGATCTCAAACTGAATGAAACGGCTATAAATTATAGGAAAAGTAATATGTCAGTAAATAATCAGAATATATTAATTGGTGTCGGTTTAAGGCATCCACATTTTACTGACGTATTAACACAAGCTAAGCAAGTTGATTTTGTAGAAGTACACTCTGAAAATTTTTTTGGTGAAGGTGGTGCTGCGCTATCTGTGTTACACCAAGTTCGCGAAAAATACCCAATCAGTCTGCACTCCACATCCATGGGTTTAGGCTCTCGTGAAAATATTCCTAACGATTATTTGCAGCGTTTGAAGAAACTAACAGACAGTATTGACCCTTTTTTAATGTCAGAACATGCCTGTTTTACTTGGGGTCAGCAGCAAGGACAATTAATACACAGTGGTGATTTGCTGCCTATTGAACATACGCATGCCAGCTTAGACAGGATGTGTATCAAAGTAGATAAGGTACAGTCTTTTTTAGGCCGACTACTGATTATAGAAAATGTGTCATCATATTTAACGTTCGAACAAAGTCATATTTCAGAAGCTACTTTTTTAGCAGCACTGAGCCAACGTACTGGTGCAAAAATATTGTTAGATATTAATAATATTGCGGTTAATAGTATTAACTTTGAAGGTGCCAATATTGAACAATCTATCGCTGATTATATCAATGTATTACCAATCAATAGCGTTGCACAAATCCATTTAGCTGGCTGCTCTCAACCTGCTGCAGGAGGATTAATGATTGATGATCATGCCTGCCCGGTTTCTTCTCCAGTATGGCAAGGTTACCAGCAAGCTTTACAACGGTTTGGTGCGGTCCCTACATTAATTGAATGGGACAATAATTTACCAAACTGGTCAACACTTATTGATGAAGCTAATAAAGCCCGTACTATCGCGAATGCCGTATTAGCAGAGAAAGAATATAGTCTTAGTTACTTCTAACATACTGATTTAGAGTGCTCCCCTGCTCTTATAGAGTAAGACAGACACTTGTCTAGGTGGCCAACGCTTACTGCGCAGGAGTTCATAAAACCCTTGCTATCGCGCCCCCTACCTACACCGAATAATGAATCAACATAAAATATTAGCGCAGGAAATAAAATGAATGAGCAACAGCTTTTATTAACCTTGATTTGGAATGATAACCCAACCTTATTAGCAGAGAGCGGTTACGATATTGCGGGTATTGCTATCTATCGACGTAATTTATTGGCTAATGCACAACGTTCATTAAGCATTACCTTTCCAACCATTTTTAAATTATTAGACAGTGATATAAGTGAAAGCCTAGTGCAGGAGTTTTTAACGTTATGTCCGCCAGATCAAGGAGATTGGGCACAATGGGGAGAAACTTTTGCTGACTTTATTGCTACGCATCAAATTGCGCATGATTACCCCTATTTACCAGACTGCGCGTCATTGGATTGGCACTTCCATTGTGCATTACAGGGTCCAGACCAAACATTGGTAAACGCTTCATTAGCGTTACTGGCGAATACAGAGCCAGAAAATATCAGTGTTATTTTTAATGAGAATCTAACGTTAATGCAAACGATGTTTCCCATTGACGATATTTTTCAAGCCCATCACCACCCAGAGCAATCAATACGGGAAGATGCAATGCGTAATGCAAAAATTGCATTATCAGCAAAATGCAAACCGCGAACGGTAATGTTATTCAGACGACAGTATCAACCCAAGGTAACTCGCTTAACTGATAGTGATGCTGATTTTATGTATTGCCTAAAAGCAGGAAAACCATTAGCAGACGCCCTGGATGCAGTGGGTCATTGCAACGACTTTTCATTTGAAAAATGGTTGCTAACAGCAATAGAGCAGAACTGGATTTTACACTTACAAGATAACGCATGATGAGTGGTTACAGTTATGGCTATGGTTGTAGTTATTGTTGTAGTTATTGTTGTAGTTATTGTTGTAGTTATAGTTATAGTTATGGGCATTTATATTGTTGAATAAAAATGCCATCATATCTTTGATTATTAAAGTTTAATATTTAACCTTTAATATTTAACCTTGAGTATTTCACTTTTCATCTATTAAAGTTTATCTAAAACCAGTAGCCACTGGTGTTATTGGTTATTGGCTATAGTTTATTTAAATAATATTCGAACTGATTATTAAAATGCTTATTTGATTTGTTCAGTTAATGCGGAGAACTCTTTTTGCATTTGAATATTATTAAATGGTACCAACTCTGGTGCTTGTAACGCCATTATTCTATCAAAGAGTTGATTACTATCAGTGATAAGACTGCTCACTTGAGAAGACATGGTGACCGTGTTTAAGGTATTCACCGCTAAAGTATAATCTTGCATCAGTAGTCCGTGGGCTTTAGATATTTTATTTAAATCTTGCTGCATACTCACCTTATATAGTTTGATAGCCTGTAGTGTCGTATTCTGGCTTTTTAAGTTCAAAGAATACGATACTTTATGTTTTGAAGAAGCGTTACGTTGCGCTTGTTGAGTGCTGTTAATTAAACTATTTTGTTTACTTTGTAGCTCATCAATACGAGGAAGATATTTGTATTTGAGATCACCAATATAACGCTCTTGAATGTACAGCTGTAACTCTAACAGCACGACATACATGCTGTAGTATTTTTTCGCATTATTAAGATCTTCACCTGACGCTGCAGTGATCTTAGCAAAAGAACTGGCAATTTCACTAATCACTGGGAAAACAGTGGTCATAGCGAGAATATCATCGGCATTCACTCGGACTAACAGCGCCTCAACTTGTTCAAATGAAAGCTCAGTACCAAAATCATCAAGACGAGCTTGTACTGCTTCAATCATTTTTTGACGATTTTGTTGATACGCTTCTATATCGTTTTCGTATTCTTGCTGCTTTTGTAATGCATCTTGTCTCTCTTCGCCAATCAAAATGACTGATTTAGATTTTTGTTGAGAAGCCTTTGCTTGGAGATCTAACATTTTTGAATCAATTTGAGTAATGCTATTACTCGCTTCTTTCACGATATCATCATTTAAAATCGCGTAGATATCGCCTAACAGATCATCGATATCTTCTTGATACCCTGCTTTATTCTTTTTAAAGAAAGCACTTTCTGGCGCTACACTCTTATCTTCTTTTACTTCAATAATATCAGCGAAGCGATCTTCCATTTTATCCCATGTGATAATGGATTTTTGCCTTGCAGCAGAAAGTGTGGATAAACCTTCTATTTCAGCATCGTCTTCGATTAAATCGGTATAAACTTTTGAGCTTGTATTTTTAACTGAATTCCAACCTGTTGATAGTGACTCTTTCCAGTCGGCTTGAACGGATACTGGCAGCATCAAGATGCACATGAGCAATGTTATTTTTTTCATTTCATTATTCCTTTCAAACCTATTCACTAGACTGTTGATTGCATTGTCCTTAGGTCTTTTATTATATTCGACCTTTAACCGGCGATGCTTCAACAAAGCATTTACAGAGCACAGTAAAAGTAATCATTGATCATACTAAAATCTTTATGCTATTCATACACATCACTTACTAGCCAAACTCGCTTCAATACCGCTTATTGATTGGTTAGCGCTGGCGATCAAGACGGCTTATAGATTGATTTAGAGTTTGTAGTCAGTTTATTGTAGGGCTTTGCTGAGATAGCGTTTCAGATGATTTATTTTAATGACTGTTGATCAGTAATTTAGTTGGATGCGTATTAAGGATAGCGACTAAGAGAGTGTATTAATAAGAAGTATCAATAGTCGATACTAAGAAAGCATTTTTCAATCGCTATAAAAAAAGGTATTAAGCGGGGCTTAATACCTTTTTAATCAACTTATTACAGTGTTATATAACAGAGTAATATTACTTCCTTGTGTTAATTAGCATCATCAATTAATAAGTATAGATAACTGTAAAAAGAACAGATTACCAACCTTTAACAGCGCCACCTTTAAAGATTTCAGTGGCTGCATTAAATACAACATCTGTTTGGTATGCTTTAACAAAGTTTTGTACGTTTTCTGATTGAACATTATCAGCACGTGCAACGATCAAGTTTACGTATGGAGAGTCTTTATCTTCAACAAATAAACCATCGTGGTCAGGAGAAAGGTCAATAGAGCTTGCGTAAGTTGTGTTGATGATAGCAAGGCTAACATCATCTAATGAACGTGGTAATTGCGCAGCTTCTAATTCAATTATTTGTAGATTTTTTTCACTACTAACAATATCTAAAACAGTTGCTTTTAGACCAACGCCTTCTTTTAATGTTAATAGACCTTGTTTTTCTAACAAGATCAATGAACGACCTAGGTTCGTTGGATCACTTGGTACAGCAATTTGATCACCGTCTTTTAATTCATCTAATGATTTGATTTTGCTTGAGTAACCAGCGATTGGATAAACCAATGTATTTCCAGCAACAGCAAACTTATAACCACGGTCAGTAATTTGTTGATCTAAGTAAGGTTTATGTTGAAATGCATTAACATCGACTGAACCTTCTTCTAGTGCTGCATTTGGCGTAATGTAGTCAGAGAAAGTCACTAACTTAACTTCTAGACCAAATTTTTCTTTAGCAACTTTAGCTGCAACTTCCGCAACTTGCGCCTCTGCACCAGCAATAACACCGACAGTAATTTTGTCATTATCAACAGCGACGACTTCTTTTTCACCACAACCCGCTAAGGCAAAGGTTGATGCAAAACCTAAAACGGCTAATACTTTTTTGATATTAAAATTCATATATTTTCCTTTGAATGTGACTTACTTTTTAGAGTTAATAGTTAAGAATAAAAATTTAACGATGATCAACACGCTTAACAAGGTGATCACCTAGCGATTGAATCATTTGTACCAAGATAACTAAGATCACAATAGTGATCATCATTACCGTCGCATCAAAACGTTGATAGCCATAACGAATACCTACATCACCAAGACCTCCACCGCCAACGGTACCAGCCATCGCCGAGTAACCTACTAAGGTCACTAGTGTGATAGTTACGGCATTTATAATGCCGGGTAATGCTTCTGGTAATAATACTTTTTTAATAATTTGCATTGGTTTTGCGCCCATCGCTTGTGCAGCCTCTACTAAACCAGACGGTACTTCTAATAGTGCACCTTCAACCAGACGAGCAATAAACGGAATGGCACCGATAGTCAGTGGCACAATCGCTGCGGCAGTACCAATCGATGAACCAACGATAAAACGAGTCACCGGTATAAGTGCAACCAATAAAATAATAAATGGGATAGAGCGGCCAATATTGACCACTGTACCTAAGATTTTATTCATGCTGGTATTTTCTAACAAACCATTCTTTTTACTTAAGTGTAACAACACCCCCAGAGGAATACCCACAGCAAAACCAATAAAACCAGAGGTAAATACCATCACTAGGGTTTCCCATAAAGAGTCCACTAATAACTCAATTAAACGGGTGTTTTCAGTCCACCATGTAATCACTGCATTAAATGACATAACCTAACACCTCTAGTTCAATTTTTTGTTCTTTTAAATACTGAATTGCTTTATTCGCACAAGCTTCAGGGCCAATGAATTCGGCTAACATAAGCCCAAACTTAACTCCGCCAACGTAATCCATATTTGAGCTTAAGATACTAATATCGATATCAAACTCTCGTGCTACATGACTGATCACAGGTGCATCAACGGAAGCGCCTGTAAATTCTAAACGAATTAATGGGTAGCTATTTTCTGTGCGTGTAGCATGTAAGCGCGCTTCGTAGTCAGCAGGTATTGATAAGTCTAATGTTGAACGAATAAAGTCACGTGCGAGATCTGTTTTTGGGTGTGCAAAGATGTCACCCACAGTGCCATTTTCAACTAATTTACCATCACCAATTATCGCCACTTCTTGGCAAATGCCTTTTACCACGGCCATTTCATGGGTGATCAGCAAAATAGTTAGGTTTAGCTCTTCATTAATTTTGCGTAATAGCTCTAAAATAGAAATCGTTGTCGCTGGATCTAAAGCACTGGTTGCTTCATCACATAACAATACTTTAGGATCAGAAGCCAACGCTCTTGCAATCGCAACACGTTGTTTTTGACCACCACTTAAGTTGGCAGGGTAAACATCACGTTTATCTGCTAAGCCTACAAGCTCTAATAAATCTTCTACTTTACTTTTAATTTTATTTTTTGCCACACCAGCTAGCTCAAGTGGCAACGCAACATTATTAAAAACAGTACGCGATGAAAGCAAATTAAAGTGCTGAAAAATCATGCCTATTTTGCGACGAGTTTGTGTTAACTCTTGTTCAGATAAGGCCGTTAGGTCGACGCCATCAACAATAACCTGTCCTGATGTTGGACGCTCTAACAAGTTCACACAGCGTATTAAAGTACTTTTACCTGCGCCAGATGATCCTATTACGCCAAAAATAGTACCTTGTTCTATGGTGAGATTAATATCAGACAGCGCATTAATCGCTTTATTGCCTTGATAAAATACCTTGTTTACATTTTTTATTTCTATCATCAGATTTCCTGAAATTAATCGGGTGTTACGTTTTGTTGGATCAATATAGTCTGTGATCTACATCGTAATTACCAGTGCATACTAAGCCATCTAGACGTCTAAAGCAATTAATGATTAGTAGCAAATTCATTTATCTCATCTACAAGCTTCTGACATTCAATTTCGTTACTCAACAATGCTTAAATTATGATCAAATGAAGGTTATTTGTAACTACTCAGCACTCATTAAAACTGAGTGCTTTTTACCAAAATAAAAACGTAAATGCTCAGGGCTAAGCTATTTATGCTTAGTTCAAGGCGAAAAAGCGCAGTTTAGTGGTTTAAATGAGCATTTTTCAACGAAGAAATAGGCTTAAATAGCGACGGCCTGAGTAGTTACGGTTATTTTTACTTAACCTAAACGGTATTATTTATATCTTAGTCTTAATAGAATGGACGCGTTTAAATAGGAGATGTTAGTAAAGAAACGGGGGGTTAATGTAAACAGAAAGAAATTCGAGGTCGATTATCCTAAAAATATCTGCCATACCTGCATTATGTAAGGTAAATAAGTTAGGAAAAAAAACACCATAGGCAAGCTATAGTGTTTCTCTAAATTGTATAAACTTTAGTTTTTAAACTATATAAACTCTAATTTTTTAAATTATTTTTTAAAGCGACGTGCGCCAAAGCCTATTAATCCAAGCGCCAGAATTGCAGCGGTTGCAGGTGCAGGTACATCCACAACAGATAAGTTCACTAAAGCCACTTCTTGCCCATTTGCAGAGTTACTACCGCCACCGATCCAACGAACTTGTATTTCATCACCTGCGGCTGCAGCCGTTGTATTGAATGCAAAGCTGTTAAAGGTCCATTCTTTTGTTGTCAATACAGACTCAAGTACACCTGATAAGGTAGTGTTTTGTGTTACGTTAAAAACTTCTACACTTGCACCATCTGAACTTTTACGAGCACCGCCAAAAAACGTCAATAAACCTTCTTGATTAGCTGTTATCGCTGAATCTAAAGTAAATGTTGCAGTTAACGTTACGTTACCTGCGTTATCATTAACTTCAATCGCACCAGGAATTTTAATTTGTGCTGTTGTTGGATCATTATCATGATCATATGTTCCACTCATACCACGAGGGGAAGCACTTCCTGATTGATACACTTCAAACCCAATGCCACTTGAATCTGCCCAAGCCACATTAGTAGAATTAACTAGTGATGTACTACCACCGCTAAAATCTTCAGAAAAAATAACGCCTGCATTAGCGACATTGATAAGGCAGCTTACAGAAAGTAAAGCACCAGCAGCTGTTAACTTAGTAAAAATATGTTTCATTTATTCTCCTTTTAAAAACCAATCCTTTAATTACTTTTACGCATTGATAAGAAAAGATTTGATACTCATTATTGAGTAAATTTCAGCCGTATTATAGAACATTACAATGCCTTAGCAAGGTCATATCCCCTTTATCCATTGTTTTTTCAAAACCTGCATTATCAAGGTAAGTGCATGAGTAATAATGGAATTGTATTAATACGAGCAATATTGCTTTAAACCAGCCGGAGATAGCGAGTATTGATGGTGACAATGGTATTACACTTGGTTTTTTTTCATCGATGCTAAAATAAATTCAATCATAGTGCGTATCTTTAATGAAGGGGATTTGCTCTTATATAAAACATTAACGGCCATTGTCGGCGGAGTATGATCTTTTAAAATTTCAATTAACTCACCGCTGGCTAACTCGTCCTGTAATAGCAACATTGGTTGCAATACAATCCCAGCTCCTTTTAAGGCCGCCACTTTTAATGCCAACCCACTGTTGGAATTCAAACGTGTATGCTGCCTATCAAAAGCTTGAGTCTCTATTCTTAATGCAATGTTTGCTTGAATATGCTCATAACTAAAACCTAAACACTGGTGATTAATTAGATCATCTAAACATTCAGGCACTTGATGTTTAGCAAGATACGTAGGAGAAGCACAGTAGAGCATTTGATAATCTGCTATTTTTCGTGCAATAAGTGAGGAATTAGCCAGTTCGCCAATACGAATCACTATGTCTACTTGCTCGTGTAATGGATCAATTAAACGATTATCTAACATCAGTTCAATATTAATATCGGGATATATCTGTAAAAAATCCGCAATAATAGGTGCTAAGATGGTATTGCCAAAAGTCACCGGTGAATTAATACGAACCGTGCCTTTGGGTTTATTCTCTAATCGTTGCAAGCTGTTTTCAGCTTCTGCAATATCATCCAAAATGCGTGTACATTCTAAATAATAAATTTGCCCGGCTTCAGTTAAGGATTGTCTACGTGTCGTTCGATTAAGCAACTTGGTGCCTAAATGCTGCTCCAAATACTTAATATGTTTACCAATCATAGTGGCCGTAACAGCAAAATTAACAGCTGCATTAGCAAAACTACCATGTTGAGCGACGTACACAAACACCTGCATACTCTTTAATCTATCCACATTCACAACCTATAGTTAGCAAATAACAAACCAGATGGTCGTTTATCAACCACAGTTAGTCAATTAGAATTAATTATCTTATTTCCCTCATTGATTAGGAGCCCCAATGTTTAAACAAGGTTTGTTCATTACAGCAGAACTTCGCATCAAAACAGAAAGCGATCTCGATACCGCCATTGCGGCGATCCACACCTTTTGTGAAGGTATGAATAGTGAACCCGGCTGTTCAATGGCAGTTGCCTTACAAGATAAAGACGATCCTCGTCGTTATCTCTTTTGGGAACGCTATGAAAACCAACAAGCTTTTGAGCAGCACTTTAATGCTAAGCATACTCAAACATTCATCCAATCAGGACTGACTGAGCTGGTTCAAGCTTTTGAAAGCAAATTATTAATAAAAGAGAAATAACCATGAAAAAAACACTTAATTGGGGAATTTTAGGGACTAGCTTTATCTCTGGTGAAATGGCTGATGCAATTATTGAAGAAGGTAATACTCGCCTTTATTCTGTTGCCGGTCGTTCAGTTGAAAGGTTAACGGAATTTGCTAATAAATATGACATCAAAAATACATTCACTGATTTTGACGCGCTAATTAAGGATCAAGATGTTGATATTATTTACATTGCCTTACCTAATCACCTGCATCATGAATACGTTATCAAAGCTGCAAATGCAGGCAAAGCTGTTCTATGTGAAAAATCATTATCCATTGATATGCCAAAAACACATTCCGCGCTAGCTGCTGTAAGTGACAATAATACTTTCTTCGCTGAAGGGCTAATGTACCTCACTCACCCATTTATTGATGCCATTGCAAAAACGATTAAAGCCGGCGCCATCGGAGAAATAAAATCCATTAGCGGTCAATATTGTGCGGCCATCGAACAATTTGTTAACCCAGACAGTAAAGGCGCGCTTTATAATTTAGGTTGTTACCCTGCATCATTAATGCATCTATTAATCAAACAACAATTTACTAGTGAAGTGAGCGATAACTATCAAATAAATGCATCGGGCTTGCGTGGTGGCGATGGTAACATTTGTGAATCAGCTGCAACGGTTCAATATTCAAATGGCATTACTTGCCAACTACATACGGCTGAGAATTATGGCTTACATGCTGCGTTTACCGTGCTCGGTAGTGAAGGCAGCTTAGTATTAACTTCTAACCCATGGTTACCAGGGGCAAACGCTAATAGTTTTAAGATAACAAAATATGAACAACAGAGCGAAACCATCACCGTAGAAGCTGACGGAAATGGCTTTTTATATCAGGTGAAATTAATTCGCGAAGCCTTAGAGCAAGGTCATAAAAACCTACAACGTCCAGCTGCAACAGCACAAGATTCTGAACAGATCATGAAGTTATTAACTGACTGGGAAGCTGCAACATTGGCCACTTTAGATCAATAACCGCCCATAGTTAATAGTTGATAAACTATACTCACTGCCATTTAGACTCAAAAATAGCTATTGATTGGCAGTGTGTATAGCGTAACGAATATCAGAAGGATAAAAGATTCAAACAGCTCCATTAAAAAGTCATAATTTTAGTTTTTTGGGTAAAGAAAAATTAGCGAAAATAATTAAACCAATACCAAAAAATAAAGACAGCATAGATAATCCAACTCTAGCATGGCTAATATAACCAACCGTTAATAATAAAATGCCAATAACAACTAACCCCGATCCAATGCTTAAAAATAACCTTGGATAACGACTTAAAAAAGAAACGTTATGTTTTTTAGTCTCTGAACTAAAGTGTTGCTGATGTTTTACTGCTTTACGTTTATGCTTTTTAGCTGACATAACTAACGCTCCTGTACTCAAGTACTCAAAACCAATTTTATTTTTCGTCACTAATAAGGGCTAATCAGGATATGATTCAGGTTATATATAGTCCTTTATTTTTCATGCCGTAGTCCCTTGTTTTGTATTGTTTTTATTTCAGTGTGAATCAAAAAAATGAATCTTACATTTTACTAATAACGGTATAATACGAAATAGATGATTATTGAATACGAGGTTAAGTCACATATTTTAATAGAATAAATTTAAATATTTATTCTATTAAAACCATTTAGCATTACCGTTACCTCCTAGTCACAAAGCACTTAGAAATAAACTATTAAGGTGTATTTCTCTTGTAACTTTTGTTTATTAAAAATAAATTTTACCTATTTCAAAAACACAGCCCTCACCAAAAAAACAAGTGATTTAAATCACACTTATTGTTGTTTTCTTATTTCCAAGTAATATAATAGTGATGTAAGTCACATTTATTGGAGGGTTAACATGAAACAAAAAATTATTGATACGACTCGAGAAATTGCAGGAATATTTTTAATGTTTACTGCTGCCGCAGCCGTTGTTTTATTACAAATAACAACTTGGATTTAATCGAGCAATTGCTCGATTATTATCTTACTTCCTCTTTGACACAGTATTTTTTATACTAATAGCATCTTTCAACGATACGCATCCCTGCTTCGCAGGCTTTTAAAATTACCTTCAACAACGTACCTAACTCCTAACTCCTAACTCCTAACTCCTAACTCCTAACTCCGAAAAATATCTAAACCTCATATAAAAACTCAAGAAATTGATTTAAAAAATAAATGATTTAAATTGTTATCAACACCTTCAAAATCTACCTAAAGCCCAATATTAAAAAGTACAGAACGATTATTAATCTAATAGATTTGCATGCTAAATAAAAAAGATGAACAAAGGTGAACTCTATAGTGAAATAGTTAATGAAGAATAGAAGAGCATTATTAGAGTGATTTTATTACTGAGTGCTAGCATCATAAAAATACCGACTCATAATATGGGTTAGAAAATCTGAAATAAATATTGAGGGCAATGTTAATAAAGTCATAGAAACAACAAAGCCTCAACGATTGTTGAGGCTTTGTTTAAATATGGTGCCCGAGGACGGACTTGAACCGTCACTCCTCTCGGAAACGGATTTTGAATCCGTCGCGTCTACCAATTTCACCACTCGGGCTGAGTGAAAAAGATTATACCTATGCATCACCCACAAACAAGCATTTTTATTAGTAAAAGATGCAAGCGCTCAAAAAGCAATCAATCCAATACTAGATACGCCAGAATAGATTCAAATAACCTTTTCTCCTCCCATTAATGCATAAAAATAATCCCTAAAAAGGTTAAATAAATAAAATGCCAAGCGATGAGGCATTTGATACACTCTTTTTTCACATCGTTAAGGAGAACATCATGGCCAAGGGTAATCATAAAAAGTCACCGCAATTGAGTTTAGCCGAGCAATATCAAGCTTGTGCACGCGCATCGTTCTTTAAACGTTTTGGTGCTTACCTTTATGACCTTTTTGCACTTGCTGCGGTATTAATGTTAGCGACAGTGGTCGCTCTATTAGTTGTAGTATTGGCTAATAAGTTAGCGCTGATTGATCTAAGTTTGTATCAAGATACGGCTGATTATTTAGGTCATAGCATGATTTTTCTAGCTTATTTGAGCGCGGTTATTATCGGATTTTATTGTTACTTTTGGAGTCAGGCAGGGCAAACGATTGGTATGAAAGCTTGGCGTTTACGAGTACAAAATAGTGATGGTAGTAACATCAGTTTCACACAGTCTTTAATTAGATTATCAACGTCTGCTTTTGGTTTAGGCAATATCATGGCATTACTAAAAGATCGTAATGCTTTTCAAGACTTATGGGCAGAGTGTGAAGTAGTCCTGCTGAGTAAAGAATTAAATAATTGGAAAGGTTTTAAAGGCATGGCCTTTATGGACGAAGAGAAAAAAGACAGTTAAGGTCAGTTATTCGGTATTGGTGATTAATGATTGTTTAACAGCTCGAATAAATAAAATTTCTAGCGTTCGAGTTAAACGAGCAGCACTGACGTAACAAACCTCTTAAAAGCCATCACTATTAACGTATTTTAAGTTGTTAATTGTGGAATATAAAAAGGCCGTTGTCTGCATCATGCAAACAACGGCCTTTTTATATTCAATGTTTTAATAAGTCACTTATGAAAAAATAAGCCACTCATTTATTATACCGATTACATTAAATAAGTGATCTAAATTTTGCGCAGGAAAAATGACTTAGTTTAAGGCGTAAATTTAGCTAAATGGTTGTTCCCTTTACGAAATTTACAACGAAAAAATAAGTTATTTTAACAAGTAAAATAGATCAGTTAATTAGTGTGATTGGTATTACCTTTAGAACCTATTAACTAGCTTTGTTTTCGTAATAAATACATCGCAATGATTAAGACTAACATACTAGGTAACAGTGCGCCTAAAATAGGTGGTAAGCCAAATACTAAGCTAGCAGGCCCAAATAACTCACCGGAAACATGGAATGCAAAACCACTGGCAATACCAAAGATTAAACGAGTACCCATGGCAACAGTTCTTAACCCACCAAAGATAAACGATACTGACAATAACATCATCACCACCACGGTAAATGGTAAGACCGCTTTACGCCAAAATGTTAGCCAATAACGGCTTGCATCTTGCTCATTAGTTTCTAGGTAAGTGATATAGCTATAGATATCTTGCATCGACATCTTATCAGGCTCACTGATAATCACTTCTAATTTTTTAGGGGTTAATTCCGTTTGCCAAATATAATCAGAAAGATTTTCAACGGTAGTTTTATCATCAAAAAAGTTAGTTTTACTGACCTCTTGTAATAGCCAAGACCCTTGTTGATAAAAGGCTCTGTTGGCTAATATCGCATAGTCTAACGTTAACTCTTTAGAGAAAAAATACAGTTGTACATTGTACAATTCCGCTTTGCTGTTCATACGCCCTATGCTGACAAAAGAATCTGCATCTTTAGCCCATATTCCATATTTATTTTCTACTCGTTCAGTCCCATTTCTTAACTGATCGCGCATGAAATAAGCTTCTTTATCGGTCTTAGGTGCAACAAACTCGCCTAATAACATCACTGCGATGACCATTGGAATCGCTGTTTTTAATACCGATGACGCAATTCTAAATTTAGACATCCCAGCGGCCTGCATAACCACCAGCTCACTACTACTTGCTAATGAGCCTAATCCAATCAAAGCACCAATCAAGGCGGCCATTGGGAAAAATAGCGCAATCTCTACCGGCATTTTTAAAAGCACAAAATAAGCGGCGGAAAGTACGTCATAGTCGCCTTTCCCAACACTTTTCATCTGCTCAACAAATTTAATAATGCTACTTAAACCAATTAATACAAATAAGCTTAAAAACGTCGCTGCAAAAATAGTACGACCAATGTATCTGTCTATAATGCCCATTTATTTATCCACCTGCTGTTTTAACTTACTCGCTTTAGGTTTTTTAGGCTTAATATTAAATTTACCTATGGTTTGTAAATGCAGTACCACACCAATTGCAAAGAATAATATTTGCACCGCCCAAATGCCAAAATAAGGAATAGTACCCTCTTCAATCATGCTTTTTGCCGCACTTAATAGTAGGAAGAACGTTAAATATAAAGCTAACGCAGGCAACAGTTTTGCATAACGCCCTTGACGTGGGTTCACCTTTGCCATCGGCACAGCCATAAAAGTAATAAGCAATATAGACACTGGAATTGCGATACGCCATTGCAATTCTGCTTGTGAGCGCGCATCTTTCATACCAATTAGTTGACTAGTAGGTAACGCTTCTACACCACGTTTTTTGCTTTCAACTTCAGCATTCAGAATATGTACTTGATAAGTCGAAAACTGAGTGTTTTCAAATTCATTTTGGCCAACAATACCTGCATATCGCTGACCATCTTTTAAGGTTAACCAAGTACCATCTTTTTTATCTTCTACTTGACCTGTTTTAGCGGTGATCACAGACGGCGAAATATCACCTTCTTTTGGCCAATGCGCCGCAAAGACATTAATTAAATTTTTACCTTCTGCGTATTTTTCAACATAAACCACACCACCGTTACCCGATGATTTATGAAAGCGCCCTTCTATTAAGGTCGCAGTACCTGCATTAGATTCAGCTTCTTCAATCACTGTCATCATTTGATCTTCAGCTGTGGGTGCTAAATATAAACTATTGAAGCTTGCAAAAACAAAGGTTAACAATGATAAGGCCAATGTTGCTTTGAGTACTTTGTTAGGGCTATACCCGCAAGAAGTTAGCGCCACCATTTCACTTTCACTGTGTAAGCGGCCATGTGCAAATAGGATCGCGAGATAAAAGCTGATCGGCAACATTAAGGTGCCGAGCGTAGGTAAATTTAGATACAAGACGGTTAATACTAAGTCTGCGGGGATCACGCCATTGATGGCTTGAGCGAGAATAGTAATAAATTTTTGACTGACGAATATTAAGATTAAAACAAAGAGGACGCCAACTTGGCTTTTAAATGTTTCTAACATTAAAT
>Ga0316197_10000076_pt1 | contig 79890 bp, 67 predicted proteins | sample OudBiesiAoxic_MG_FD_204939 | JGI IMG/M metagenome (GOLD analysis project Ga0316197, IMG submission 204939) | Coastal sediment microbial communities from Oude Bieten Haven, Netherlands - site A oxic | ecosystem: Environmental > Aquatic > Marine > Coastal > Sediment | place: Netherlands... | reverse complement strand
AAATTGAAATTGGTTTATAGTCTCATTGTCTTAAACAATGCATCCGGACGCGGGATGGAGCAGTTTGGTAGCTCGTCGGGCTCATAACCCGAAGGTCGTAGGTTCAAATCCTGCTCCCGCAACCACACTTAGATTGAATGCTTTAATAAGCGTTGATCATGCGACACTAGCTCAGCTGGTAGAGCGCAACCTTGCCAAGGTTGAGGTCACGAGTTCGAGCCTCGTGTGTCGCTCCAAACAAAATAAAAGCGCTGAATTATATTCAGCGCTTTTATTTTCTTTAAAATTAATGCTGTGAAGCATTAACCCCACGTAAAAATCCTGTTCTTTAGAATATTCTGATTCATACCTAATCAACGAATCAAACAGTCTATTATATATCTGTATTTATTGTATTTTTTAACGAAATATAACAGCAGAGGGTTAGTTATATCTATTAATTACCATATAACTAACACACTTATCCACACCGATATAATTGTGGATAACTCTGTTAGTTATTTAATATTGACAGAATAAAAAAAGTAAGTAATAAAGATCTTATTGGTATTTATAGATCGAAAAAAAACACATTAGCTATATCTTGTTGATATTTATGTTCTTTTATTGGCCTATGCATTTTTTTTAATGATTTAAAAGATCTTTTTGCTTGACTTCTTTGATCCTGGTCATATTCCCGTCTTGTGTTTAACTTTTCTATTTTTTGTATTGTTTACCCTTCAAAATAATGTTTTCCACATTCTTAATAGCTAAATATGCCTGTGGTTAATTTATCTGACTATTTCTAATCGTAGTGCCGCTAATTAGATACACACAGATTAAGCATCTCGTGGTAGCCCTTTTTCTATAATTCGAATCAAACGTTGCTCTTTTCTGTTTTTATTTATAGGCCTAGAGTTTTGTTGCTCTACAGCCCAAAGAATATGAATATCTAAGTTATTATCTAATCCAAGTCGATCACGTAAGGAGAAAACAATATCCTTAGAGTGTGGGGCGTTTCCCATAGCGATTGCGATATTACGCAACCATTGAAGATGACCAATGCGACGAATTGCTGAGCCTTCCATATTTTTTAAAAAGGTTGCTTCATCCCATGCAAAAAGAGAGAGTAAGTTAGCGTTGTCTAGAGACTCTCTACGATGAAAGTCGCTTTGTTGTGTTATATCAGCCTCACGGTTCCAAGGGCAAACGAGTTGGCAATCATCACAACCATAAATTCGATTTCCCATTAATGAACGAAACTCTTCAGGAATAACGTCGCTGTTTTCGATGGTTAAGTAAGAAATACAACGACGGGCGTCAATGACTCCATTTTCTAATATTGCATTCGTTGGGCATGACGTGACACAGGCGGTACATTTACCACATTGGTTCTCAACAGGGGAATCAACCGGTAATGGGATATCAACTAAAAGTTCACCTAAGAAAAACCAAGACCCCGCATCTTTATCAAGTAGCAGTGAGTGTTTGCCTGTCCAGCCAAGCCCTGCTTTTTCTGCTAAAGGTCGCTCTAATATCGGGGCTGAGTCTACAAAAGGGCGATAACCAAGTTGTTCTACCTCGGCTTCGATTTTTTGACCTAGTTTTTTGAGTTGGTTTCGAATCAGTTTGTGGTAATCACGACCGAGCGCATATCGACTGATATAAGCTTGTGTAGGGTCGCTTAAATTACTTGCAAAACCAGCTTGAGGAGGTAAATAATCCATACGGGCACTGATGACTCTAATTGTGCCAGGGTGAAGCTCATTAGGTCTTGCTCTCATGACGCCATGACGAGCCATCCAGTCCATCGAACCATGGTAACCAGCATCAAGCCATTGCTCTAAAGCCGCTTCATGCTGAGATAAATCGACATCACAAATTCCGACCTTCTGAAAGCCGAGTTCTTGTGCCCAAAGTTTGATGTTAGTAGCGAGTGCTTGATAGTCAATTTTCACAGAGAGATTACATTTTTTTATTACAGTATGATAAGTAAAAGTTTATCATATAGGATTGATAAGACGTACTTCGATGCAATGAAAAGACATTGAATTAACGCAACTCATGGTTACTTGTGTCTAACTATTTCACATATAAATTGTGAATTTGATACCAAGTCCACCAATTTAGACAATTAAAATAGTGAAATTAGTGAATAATGGAACGCTTTGAATTTAATTTAGCTACTGAAGACGATACGGTTGAATTTGGTAGACAGCTCTCTCAAGCTTGTACTCAACAAACCACCATCTATTTACATGGTGATCTTGGTGCGGGTAAAACAACCTTTAGCCGAGGCTTTATTCGTTCATTAGGTCATGTTGGTAATGTAAAAAGCCCAACATATACGTTAGTTGAACCTTATGAATTAGATAAGTGGCAAGTGTATCATTTTGATCTGTATCGTTTGGCTGATCCTGAAGAGCTAGAGTTTATGGGGATCCGTGATTATTTTACTGATGATGCAATTTGTTTAGTTGAGTGGCCAGAGAGAGGGGAAGGGTTATTACCTAGTCCCGATATTGATATTGAACTTCGCTATGATGGTGAAGCTCGTCGTGTTGTGATTACTGGCAATAATGAATATGGATGTAGTTTAGTGCAGCGGTTGGATTTGTGTTAATCGGTAAATATTTTCGAATTATTTGGTATACGCTATTTGTTGTTTTATCAGCAAGTAGCTTTTTTGTATCTGCTAATACCCTAGAGGGGATTCGAGTTTGGCCATCGCCAGATGAAACTCGTATTGTTATAGATCTAAATTCTGAAGCAAACTATAGCTATTTTACGCTTAGTAGTCCTTATCGTTTAGTGGTTGATCTTAAAAATACCAATGTGAAAGCAAAGCTGCCGTTAACGGTCAGTGACAGTAAGGTTTTGTCAAAAATACGCAAAAGCTCTGCACCATCAAAAGGAACGACTCGACTTGTTTTTGAATTGAAGCATTCGATTACGGCTGAGGTATTTAAATTATCACCGACCCCCGGTGGTCAGTATGGGCACCGTTTAGTGATGGATTTACCTCACTCTTCAACTTCGAAGTCTACACCGACCGAGAGTAGAGCAACCACACCTGTAATTAACTCTAATTCGAATCATATTATAGGTAACGGTGAAATAATTATTGCTATTGATGCTGGGCATGGCGGTGAAGATCCTGGTTCAATTGGTCCAACAAGAAAATATGAGAAGCACGCTACTCTCGCTATTTCTAAAAAAGTAGTCGCATTAATCAATGCTCAACCAGGTATGAGAGCAGTAATGACTCGTAGTGGTGATTACTTTGTTAACTTGAATAAACGAACTGATATTGCGAGAAAAAATAAATCTCACCTATTGGTGTCTATTCACGCTGATAGTTTCCGCTCTCCTAAACCAAGAGGTGGTTCTGTTTTTGTGCTTAATACGCGCCGAGCAAATACTGAAATTGGTCGTTGGGTAGAAAAACATGAGAAACAATCTGAACTGTTAGGCGGTGCAGGTGATGTATTAGCTAAGAATAGTAATGATAGAAATGTTAGCCAAACATTGTTGGATTTACAGTTTAGTCATTCTCAAAAAGAGGGCTATAAATTAGCAACAAACGTTTTATCTGAAATGGGTAAAGTGATTAAGCTACATAAAAAAGAACCTGTGAACGCGAGCTTAGCGGTATTGAAATCACCAGATATTCCATCAATATTAATTGAAACTGGTTTTATTTCTAACCCAATAGAAGAGAAGCAGCTGTTCCAACGTGGCCATCAGGATAAAATTTCTCGTGCTATCTCAAAAGCAGTTATTCGTTATCTTAATGATAATCCACCACAAGGAACGCTATTAGCAGCAAAGCAGCAACAAAGAAAACATAAAGTAAACCCTGGTGAATCACTTTCTTTAATTGCCAAAAAGTACGGTACTACTGCTGCAAAAATTAAGAGTGAAAATAAACTGAAAAGTACTAGTTTAGCTATTGGCCAGATTTTACTTATTCCTGGAAATCGCCCAGTTTATGTTGCACCAAAGACGAAACCTAGCGCTAAAAAGACATCTAGCTCTCAATCGACACGAGTTACGATTACCCATAAGGTTCGCTCTGGTGAATATTTAGGTAAAATAGCGGCTAAATATAAAGTATCAACCAGTAGTATTCGTTCGTTAAATAAATTGAAATCGGATACTTTATTCGTTGGTCAAAAATTGAAAGTAAGTATTGTCGCTCCAGTAAAGAAACATACGGTGAAACGTGGTGAGTTCTTGGGTAAAATTGCAACTAAATACGGAGTATCTGTATCTAGTATCAGAGCTGTTAATAAGCTGCGTTCTGATAAATTAGCTGTAGGACAGGTGCTTATTATTCCAAATAAATAATAAGGAAAAGGCATGCCTATTCAAATCTTACCAGCTCGATTAGCCAACCAAATTGCGGCGGGTGAGGTTGTAGAACGCCCAGCTTCTGTTGTAAAAGAGTTAGTTGAAAATAGTATCGATGCGGGGGCGACTCGCATCGATATTGATATAGAAAAAGGTGGTAGTAAGTTAATTCGTATCCGTGATAACGGTTTTGGTATTGCAAAAGATGAATTAACTCTCGCCTTAAGCCGTCATGCCACCTCTAAAATAACCACTCTTGATGATCTAGAAGCTATTGTTAGTCTTGGCTTTCGTGGTGAAGCGCTTGCCTCGATCAGTTCGGTTTCACGCTTAACATTAACCTCTCGAACGGTAGCTCAAGAAGAAGCCTGGTCAGCCTATGCTGAAGGTCGAGATATGGATGTAAAGCTAAAACCTGCAGCGCATCCTATTGGTACAACAATAGATGTGGTTGATCTCTTCTTTAATACTCCTGCTCGTCGAAAGTTTCTTCGTACTGATAAAACAGAATTCACCCATATTGATGAGTTATTAAAGCGAATAGCCTTGAGTCGATTGGATATTACGATCAATCTGCGTCATAACGGCAAATCAATTCGTCAATATCGTGCTGCCCAAACTAAAATTCAAGTTGAAAAGCGTCTTGCTGCTGTCTGTGGTTCTAATTTTCTACAGCATGCATTAGAGGTTGAACTAGAGCATGGTGATCTTAAATTTCACGGTTGGATTTCTGCACCAGAAGGAGCCCGTGCGCAAGGTGATATTCAATATTGCTATGTGAATGGTCGTATGATGAAAGATAAGTTAATTAATCATGCGATTAGACAAGGCTATGAAACTTCTTTGTTAGCGAATCAATATGCGGCGTATATCTTATTTATTGAAATAAATCCGCACGATGTTGATGTAAACGTGCACCCTGCAAAACATGAAGTGCGTTTTCATCAAGCTCGTTTAGTGCATGATTTTATCTATCAAGCCATTTATGGTGCGCTACAGCAAAGTGCACTATTGTCAAAAGCTCAGGTTGATGGACAAACAGGGGAGTTTATTGAAGATAAAGAAGCGTATTTTCCTCCTATGAAAGAATATGTTCGCCAACCGAATCAAAATGATTATCAACAGCAAGAATATCAACAAGAGCATTCTTTAATAGGTGCAGACTCTAAAGCAGAACAGCTAAAAAATGCGGTAGATTCGACCCCTGATTATCCAAATAAAGCAGCTTCTGATTCTTGGCCTTCAAGCTCGTTATCCTCGAGAGGAGCATCTGGTTCTGCAGCGCGAATTGCTAATAGGGCTCACACATTTAATAGTGAAAAGCCTTCCTCAAAAGAGCTGAATAACTATCAAGCATTGCTAAAAACCTCTGATGACGAGAGGGTTTCTGTAAATCATCAAATTAATGAAATGCATGTTAGTAGTCCTGTTCAATCTACTTTGATAGAAAAATGTAAATCTATTCCAACACCGCTCGTAAGAAATAATCAACCTCAACCTTTAGGGAAGGTGTTAGGTATTGTCGAAAAGGTTTTTTCTTTATTGCAGCATCAAGAACAATTACAACTGTTGGATTTACGTTATGCTGAGTTTGTAAAAAGTTATGGTCAACTTAATAGTGTGCATATTGAGCCACTGAGAGCACAACCATTATTGATCCCTCTTTCTGTTGGTATTGAAGAAACTATTTGTAATAAAGTATTGAGTTATACTTCAGTATTAAAACCTCTTGGAATTGATTTAAAAGTAAAAAATAATACTAACGTGATCATTATGGCGGTTTGTCAGCCAATCAGGCAGCAGAATTTACAACAATTGATACCGAATCTGTTAAGGTATCTGGATAGCATTAATCCATCTCTTGAACAGGTGATAATTTGGCTTTCTCATCAAATTCAGCATGAAGAAGCCAGTTATAGTACCGCTCAAGCGATACAGTTAGTGATGGAATTAGAGCAATTATGGGGTTCAAACTTATCCCAATTTAATAATAAATTGCTTAAAAACATCGATCTTACTCAAGTGATACAAGCATTTAGTCATGAATAAAGCATTACCTCAAGCCATCTTTTTGATGGGACCAACAGCGTCAGGAAAGACAAATTTAGCCATTGAATTACGAAAACGTTTTCCTGTAGAGTTGATAAGCGTAGACTCAGCCCTTATCTATAAGGGAATGGATATTGGTACAGCAAAACCAAACGAAGATGAACTTTTACAGGCTCCTCATCGTCTTATTAATATTCTAGATCCGGCGGAAAGCTATTCAGTGGCTGAATTTCGCCGTGATGCACTGAAAGAAATGGAAGACATTGTTGCTCAAGGAAAGATACCTTTATTAGTCGGTGGTACAATGTTGTACTACAAAGCACTACTTGAAGGCCTTTCGCCATTACCAGCAGCGGATGCTGACATTAGAGCTCAAATTGAGCAAGAAGCGGAGAATCTTGGATGGGAGGCTATGCATGATCAATTAAAACAAATTGACCCTGTATCAGCTGAGAGAATTCATCCAAATGATCCACAACGACTTTCCCGAGCGTTGGAAGTATTTCGAATTTCGGGTAAAACATTAACAGAATTAACCCAGATTAAAGGTGAGCCTCTACCTTATGAAGTGCATCAATTTGCAATAGCACCGAAAGAGAGAGCGGAAATTCACCGTCGTATTGAACTGCGTTTTGAATATATGATGAAGGATGGTTTTGAAGCAGAAGCTCGTGCATTGTATGAGCGTGATGATCTTCATGCTGACCTTCCTTCAATTCGTTGCGTAGGTTATCGACAAATGTGGGACTATTTTGATGGGGAGGGCACGTTAGATGATGCGGTTTTCCGTGGAGTGTGTGCGACTCGTCAATTGGCCAAGCGACAAATTACCTGGCTACGTAGCTGGAAAGAACTAACTTGGCTGGATAGTGATGACATTGATGGTGCCCTACTAACGATCTCAGATCGTTTAGAGAGAAAATAAGCACAAAAACGTATCAATGTTGTTTAACTTCAGAGCATTTAGTCATAAGCTAAAGACTAATAGCTAAATAAAATTACAATTACAAACCAAAAAGGAACAAAAAATGGCTAAAGGGCAATCGTTGCAAGACCCATTTTTGAATGCGCTGCGTCGTGAAAGGATTCCAGTGTCTATCTATTTAGTAAATGGGATTAAATTACAGGGACAAATCGAATCATTTGATCAATTTGTTATCCTATTGAAGAACACAGTAAACCAGATGGTATATAAACATGCGATCTCTACTGTAGTTCCTGCTCGTGCTGTAAGCCATCACACTGCAAGTGATCGACCACAAGGCGAGCGTCCACAAGAAAAAACAGAAGATTAGTTCTATTCTATCTGAATAGACAATCGACTAAGGAGTTAATGCTTGTTTGACCGTTATGAATCCGGTGAACAGGCGATTCTTGTGCATATTAGTTTTACTTATGAAGGGGATGTTGAAGATCTCGACGAATGTAAAATGTTGGTATCTTCTGCGGGGGTAAACACATTAGGTGTTGTGACGGGTACCCGTCAATCTCCGCTCCCTAAATATTATGTAGGTGAGGGTAAGGCACTAGAAATTGCCGAAGCAGTTCGAGCTAAGAATGCCGATATAGTGATTTTTAATCATGCGCTTTCTCCTGCTCAAGAACGAAATTTAGAACAATTATGTCAATGTCGAGTAATAGACCGTACTGGGTTAATACTGGATATATTTGCTCAACGCGCACGAACCTATGAAGGTAAATTGCAAGTTGAGTTAGCACAATTACGTCATATATCTACTCGATTGATCCGAGGTTGGACACATCTTGAACGCCAAAAAGGTGGAATAGGTTTACGTGGACCCGGTGAAACTCAATTGGAAACTGATAGACGATTATTGCGAGATCGTATCAAAGCAATTTTGCGTCGATTGGGTAAAGTTGCAAAACAGCGTGAACAAGGCCGTCGAGCCAGGATCAGAGCTGAAATCCCAACCGTTTCGTTAGTCGGATACACCAACGCAGGGAAATCTACGTTATTTAACCGAATTACTGAAGCAGGGGTTTATGCCGCTGATCAATTGTTTGCCACGCTTGATCCAACGCTCCGTAAGATTGAAGTTGCAGATGTTGGTACTTCAATACTTGCTGATACCGTCGGTTTTATCCGTCATTTACCTCATGATCTTGTTGCTGCCTTTAAAGCGACATTACAAGAAACGCAAGAAGCTAATATCTTGTTACATGTTGTTGATGCCAGTGATGAGCGTTTTCGTGAGAATATTGAAGCAGTAGATATTGTTCTTGAAGAGATTGATGCCCATGAGGTGCCTTATCTTCTCGTAATGAATAAGATTGATAACTTAGAAGATCAACAACCACGAATTGAACGTGATGAGGAAGGGGTTCCTCAGTGTGTTTGGGTTTCAGCAATGGAAGGCCAAGGCATTGATTTACTTTTTCAAGCATTAACGGAACGATTAGCAGGGCAAATGGTAGAGCATACATTGTTACTACCACCTGAGTCGGTTGGGCGTTTTAGAAGTAAATTCTTTCAAATGCATAGCATTATAAAAGAAGAATATCAGGATGATGGCAGCTTGTTGATTGATATACGTATGCAGCAAGTTGATTGGTCTAAGTTAGAAAAACGTGAAGAGACTCCATTAAGTAATTTTATTATTACTAATGAGAGTTCACAGAATTCTTTATCTTCATAATTACTTTGGAGTTTTCTAATGGCGTGGAATGAGCCTGGAAATAACAACAATAACGACAACAATAAGAGTGGCGGTGGCGATAATAAAGACCCTTGGGGTAATAAAAATCGTGGCGGTCGTGATCAAGGTCCACCAGATCTTGATGAAGTATTTAACAAGCTAAGTCAAAAACTGAGCGGTAAGTTTGGTGGTGGCAACAAAGGCGGAAATAATAAAGGTGGTAGCGGTTTACCTTCATTTGGTAATGGCGGCGCAATTGGCTTAGGTCTTATTGCTGTAGTGGCTATTGGTATTTGGGTATTCTCTGGCTTCTATACTATTGGTGAAAGTGACCGAGGTGTAGTATTACGCTTTGGTCAATACGATCGTATGGTTGACCCAGGTCTAAACTGGAAGCCAACCTTTATTGATCAAGTGACGCCAGTTAACATTCAAGCAATTCGTTCATTAAACTCAAAAGGCTTAATGCTAACGAAAGATGAAAACGTAGTTACTGTTGAGATGGGTGTTCAGTACCGTGTTGCTGATGCTCATAAATACTTATACACCGTAGTCAATGCTGATGACAGCTTACGTCAAGCGACGGATTCTGCACTTCGTGCTGTAATTGGTGATGCGAAAATGGATGATATCTTGACCAGTGGTCGTCAAGTGATCCGTCAACGTACTCAAGAAACTCTGAATCGTATTACTGATAAGTATGATATGGGGTTAATTGTTGTTGATGTCAACTTCCAACTAGCTCGCCCACCAGAACAAGTGAAAGCGTCATTCGATGATGCGATTGCTGCTCGAGAAGATGAAGAGCGTTTCATTCGTGAAGCGGAAGCCTACAGCAATGATATTCTACCAAAAGCAACAGGTCGTGCTGAGCGTTTGAAGAAAGAAGCTCAAGGTTATACAGAGCGTACAGTAAACGAAGCGATAGGTCAGATTGCACAGTTTGAAAAGCTATTGCCTGAATATAATAGAGCGCCTGAAGTTACTCGTACTCGTCTGTACCTAGATACAATGGAACGAGTATACAGTAATACAAGTAAGGTCCTGATTGATTCTGAATCAAATGGTAACTTGTTATATCTTCCATTAGATAAAATCACAGGTAATCAACAAGGTTCAGTGCAGTCAGCTCCTCAAACATCAACATCATCATCTAAAAATTATGATTTTGAGTTAGAGAAGAATGGACAACCAGAATCATCGACTAATACAACTGGTCGTAACTCAACTCGTGAAGGGAGATATTAATCATGCGTAAGTTAATGATCCCAACGCTTATCGTTGTTATCGCTATTTTCTTAATGTCACTGTTTGTGATCCCAGAAGGCGAGCGCGGTATTGTTACTCGATTTGGTCGTTTGATTAAAGACAATAACGAAATTACACGTATTTATGAACCTGGTTTGCACTTTAAAATGCCAATGTTCGATCGTGTTAATACGTTAGATGCTCGTATTCAAACTATGGATGATCAATCAGACCGTTTTGTAACATCAGAGAAAAAAGACGTTATCATCGATTCATACGTTAAATGGAAGATCAAAGACTTTGGTCAATTCTACTTAGCGACTGGTGGTGGTAACATCTTAACGGCAGAGTCACTATTACAACGTCGTGTATCTGATGGCCTACGTGCTGAGATTGGTAATAAAACTGTGAAAGAGATCGTTTCTGAGAAACGTGAACAAGTCATGGCAACTGTACTTCTTGATTCCCAAGAAGGTACGGGTGATTTAGGTATTGAAGTAATTGATTTACGAATCAAGAAAATCAACCTACCAGAAGAGATTTCTGAATCGATTTACCGTCGTATGCGTGCAGAGCGTGAAGCGGTTGCTCGTAAACTACGTTCTCAAGGTCGTGAAAAAGCAGAAGTAATTCGTGCTCAATCAGAACTTGAAGTAGCAACGATCATTGCAGAAGCAGATAAAACAGCACAGATTACTCGTGGTGATGCAGATGCAAAAGTAGCAAAACTGTATGCTGATACGTTTAATAAAGAACCTGAGTTCTTTGGGTTTATTCGTTCTTTACGTGCATATGAAAAATCATTTAATAGTAAGAATGACATCTTAGTACTTGATCCTAAGACTGACTTCTTTAAATACATGAATGATCCAATGGGTGGGAAGTAAGTCTAGTTTTAGACTTTAGTTCACTCTAATTTAAACAAGGTCCTTCGGGGCCTTGTTTTGTTTCTGCTAGATAACTATTAAAAGGGTAAGTGATGAGTAATGCAGTATGGTTAGCGATTGGTGGTGTACTTATCGTTGAAGGTCTAGGCCCTTTAATTGCTCCAAATGGCTGGCGTAACATGGTCGCTCAATTGAGTGAACAACCGGATAATACCTTGCGTCGTATTGGTGGATGTTTGGTTGTTGCCGGTGTCGTTATTTGTAGTGTGATGCTTTGAATTTTGAGCCAAATGGATAATGGTAAACTTGCTTTTTATCTAATTAGAAAAAGAAATAGTAAGTTACGATATATTGATAGCGCTTTATAGTGAAAATGAGATTTCGATTAAAAATACCTGAAAGATTTTTCTATCAGTGCTAGAATCCATTTTTAACTAACAAGCAGACTTGGAAAGATGGGAAATAACGTTGTCGTTCTGGGCACCCAATGGGGTGACGAAGGTAAAGGTAAAATCGTAGATCTTTTAACTGAAGATGCAAAGTATGTAGTTCGCTATCAAGGCGGTCACAATGCAGGCCACACTCTAGTTATCGACGGTGAAAAAACCGTTCTACACTTAATTCCATCAGGTATTTTACGTGATAATGTTGAATGCATTATCGGTAATGGCGTAGTGCTTTCACCTGATGCTTTACTAAAAGAAATGGCGCCACTTGAAGCGCGTGGTATTCCAGTTCGTGAACGCCTATTCATTTCTGAAGCTTGTCCTCTAATTCTTCCTTATCACGTAGCGCTAGACCAAGCGCGTGAAATCGCACGTGGTAATAAAGCAATTGGTACAACTGGTCGCGGTATCGGTCCTGCGTACGAAGATAAAGTATCTCGTCGTGGCCTACGTGTTGGCGATCTGTTTGATAAAGTTGCTTTTGCAGAGAAACTAAAAGAAGTAATGGAATACCATAACTTCGCATTAGTTAACTACTACAAAGTAGACGCTGTAAGCTATGAAGAAGTTCTTGAGCAAGCAATGAGCTATGCTGACCTACTTACTTCAATGGTTATTGACGTTACTGATACTCTTGATGCTGCACGTAAGCGTGGCGACAAGATCATGTTTGAAGGTGCTCAAGGTACGCTTCTAGACATTGACCACGGTACTTATCCTTATGTAACGTCTTCTAACACTACTGCTGGTGGTGTTGCTGCTGGTTCTGGTTTTGGTCCACGTCACTTAGGTTACATTCTAGGTATTACTAAAGCATACTGTACTCGTGTTGGTTCAGGTCCATTCCCTACAGAGCTATATGACGGTCTAGAAAAACAAGATCCAGTTGGTAAGCACTTAGGCGATGTTGGTCATGAATTTGGCGCAACAACAGGCCGTTTACGCCGTACTGGTTGGTTCGATGCCGTTGCTATGCGCCGTGCAATTCAAATCAACTCACTATCTGGTATGTGTCTAACTAAACTAGACGTATTAGATGGCCTAAAAGAACTAAAAATCTGTACTGGTTACAAGATGAATAACGGTTCTGTACTAGAAGTTTCTCCAATGGCTGCTGAGGCATTTGAAGAAGCAACGCCAGTATACGAAACTATGCCTGGTTGGTCTGAAAATACATTTGGTGCGAAAACAATTGAAGAGCTTCCACAAGCAGCTCTAGATTACGTTAAGCGTATCGAAGAATTAACAGGCGTGCCTATTGATATTATCTCTACTGGTCCTGACCGTAACGAGACAATCATCAAAGTACACCCATTCCAAGCTTAATCGCTTAGAGAATGAAGAAAAACCAGCTCATGTAGCTGGTTTTTTTGTACCTAAATTTTGAGGCTTTGAGCTTCCAATTCATATTTCCATCAATTATTTGATCAACGATTAATCAATGGCTTATAAAGTGTGGGCAAAAAATTGCCACTTAGGGCAAATTTTGTCTAAAGATATTGCCGCTTACGTCGATATAATGATTACAGTTATAAAGAGTTGATGAATTATGAAACTACGAAATCTCGTAGCGGCTTGCATGGTAGCATTAGTGCCTATGCATGCCTCTAGTGAAGAGATCGGGGAGCCGATCCCTATTTATACCGAAAACCAACTATTTCGGCTGTTTGAGACTAATTCACACTTAACTCGTGTGAAGAAAGTGGATAATTGTCAGTTAGTTGAAGATATTGTTGCCCGTGCAACCAAGATTGATTCACCTGCGTATGAATTTCTTTATGGAGATATGTTAGCGTGGGGTGTGTGTGTTGATCGTGATGTAGATCTTGGTTTGTATTATATGGAAAATGCCGCGAGGCAAGGCTTACCTGCCGCATTAGAGCAAATTGGTCGATATTATGCCAAGGGTACATTAGTGCAGCAAGATAGAGAGCGAGCGATCCCATACTTGCGTGAAGCCGCCGCGATGGGGAACGTAAACGCTCGGATCCATTTAGCTGAACTGCTCTTAAGTGATTACGGTAGCCCGTTAGACTATGAAGATGCCTATCGATGGCTATATAACACAGTTACAGCAGATGGACGAAAACATAAACGTATTGCTAATCTTCGGAATGGATTAGAAATGCGTATGCCTGGCAATGTGATTGCGAGAGCAAAAAGAAGAGATACCTTCTGGTAAAACCTAAGTTTTAGTATTTAACTATTTTTTGTTAGATATGTAATTTCATCAGCTCAAAAAAACGCCCAGCGATAAATTATCGCTGGGCGTTTTTGCATTTAAGACTCTATTAATTTATAGAACTTTATGAGGGCCAAAGCACTCATAATGAATACGATCTTCAGTAACACCAAGTTCAATCAATTGCTTCGCGACATGTTGCATAAAGCCAACAGGACCACAGAAGTAGTAGTGGCCATTATCAGAGACGATCTCTTCTTTAACCTCAGTTAAATTAATTAAACCGTTAAACTGGAAGTCTTGATTTAGCGTATCTGTTTCCTGTGCTTGGTTATACCAAGTATAGGCAGAGATATGCTCATGCTTCTCAGCTAAAGCAGAAATGTGTTGTTTAAATGCATGTTGAGAGCCATTTTCCGTTGCGTGTAACCACGTTACTTTTTCTTCATGTTGGGTAAGTGTTTCTAGCATAGAAAGAGTCGGAGTTAAGCCAACACCAGCAGAAATAAGCGTAACAGGTGTTGATGCTTCAACTTCTAAGAAGAAATCTCCAGCAGGCGCAGTTAGATTTACCTTATCACCAACATTGAGTGAGGCGTGTAGATAATTTGATGCTTTACCGCCTTCTTCTCGTTTTACTGAAATGCGATATGTTTTTTCTTGGGGTGCAGAAGATAAACTGTATTGACGAACTTCTTGGTTTTCAAACTCTTCAGGATTTAAGTAAATACCAATGTACTGGCCTGGTTTAAAATGTGAAACAGATTGATCATCTGTCGGCATAAAAGTGAAACTAGTGATGTGTTCACTTTCTTTTTCTTTTGCGATTAATTCGAATTCGCGTAATCCACGCCAGCCACCATCTAATTGGTCATTTTCTTGGTAGATTTGCTCTTCACGCTGAATAAATACGTTAGCAAGAATGCCGTAAGCTTCAGCCCACGCATCTAATACTTCTTGGCCTGGAGAAAACATCTCATCAAGCGTCGCAATTAAGTGGCCGCCAACAATATTGTATTGCTCTGCTGTGATCATAAAGCTTGTGTGCTTGTGTGCTATTTTTTCAACCGCAGGCAGTAAAACGGCTAGATTTTCAATATTACCCGCATAAGCACAGATCGCATTGAATAGCGCTTCTCGTTGATCGCCATTGCGCTGATTGCTCATATTGAAAATATCTTTTAACTCAGGGTTATGAGTAAACATACGATCATAGAAATGAGCCGTTAATGCAGGACCAGTTTGTGCAAGTAATGGAATAGTTGATTTGATAATGTCGATAGTATTTTTGTTGAGCATAGTAGTTACCTTTAAAGGTGTATTTATTATATATGTTATAAGTTGTATCTAAAATATATCTTTTAGTCAAGAGAAGAATTACAATAAAAAAGAGATAGGGAGAGGATATGCAACTTACAAATTTTACTGATTTTGGCTTGAGAGCCTTGATATACCTAGCATCATTACCGAAAGATGAATTAACTAGCATTACCATTGTGACCGAAACATTTGATGTATCGCGTAACCATATGGTGAAAATTATCAATAAATTGGGTCAAGAAGGCTACGTAAAAACCGTTCGAGGAAAGAATGGGGGGATTTGCTTAGGTAGGCCTGCCCAGGAGATTATTATTGGTGACGTTATTCGTTCTATTGAGCCATTACAAGTCGTGAATTGTGCTCCTGAATTTTGTCATATCACATCTGCGTGTCGATTGAAGAGTGCACTGGCGAAAGCGAAGCAAGCTTTTTTAGATGAATTGGATAACTACAGTATTCAGGATATGTTGACTGACAACAGTGAATTACTGATTTTGTTAAAGCGAGTTTAAGCTTGTAATTCCAGATCCTTTCCTATCTGTTGTTTCTATACTCAGGTACAATTACCTTATTATCTCCTCCGACTAAGCAGGTCAGCCTATGTCTAAGATTATTCAAAACGATCCTTTCAAAGATCGAGAAGCAGAAAAATACGAGAATCCAATTCCAAGCCGTGAGTTCATTCTTGAATTTTTCCAAAAAGCAGAAGCGCCTTTAAATCGTAATGACTTATTCGAAGCCCTAGGTTTATCTGGTGAAGATAACTATGAAGGCTTACGTCGTCGTTTAAGAGCGATGGAGCGTGATGGACAATTAGTGTTCACCCGTCGTCAGTGTTATGCATTGCCAGAACGCATTGAAGTATTAAAAGGTGTCGTACTTGGGCACCGTGATGGTTTCGGTTGGATCCGTCCTGAAGGTAGCGTTGGTAAAGACAACGATGTGCTTTTACCTTTCCACCAAATGAAAAAACTAATTCATGGTGATGTGATACTAGCTCAGCCAACTGGTACAGATAAGCGAGGCCGTAAAGAGGGTCGCGTAGTACGTGTATTAGAACCTCACAATGACGGAATTGTTGGTCGATTCTTTATTGAAGATGGTCAAGGTTTTGTTGTACCTGATGATTCACGTATTAACCAAGATATCTTTATTCCTAATGAGCACAAAATGGGTGCTCGTATGGGTAATGTCGTTGTGATTAATATTACTGACCGTGGTGGCCGTGCTCGTGGTATGTCAGGTCAGGTTATTGAAGTTCTTGGTGAGAATATGGCTCCAGGAATGGAGATCGATATTGCACTGCGTACTCACAATATTCCTCATGTATGGCCTACAGCGGTTGAAAAACAAGTTGAAGGCTTAGCAGAAGAAGTGCCAGAAGAAGCTAAAGAAGGCCGTGTTGATCTTCGTGAATTACCATTAGTAACGATTGATGGTGAAGATGCTCGAGATTTCGATGATGCGGTATTCTGTCAGGCTAAAGCTTCTGGTGGTTGGCGCTTATGGGTTGCGATTGCTGATGTAAGCTATTACGTTCGCCCAGATAACGCATTAGACAAAGAAGCGATTCAACGTGGTAACTCGGTTTATTTTCCTGCGCAAGTAGTTCCAATGTTGCCAGAAGTATTATCGAATGGTTTGTGCTCATTGAACCCACAAGTCGATCGTTTATGTATGGTGTGTGAGATGACTATCTCTGCGTCAGGTAAACTGTCAGGCTTTAAACATTATGAAGCGGTGATGAACTCACACGCACGACTTACGTACAATAAAGTAAGTGATATTCTTGATGGAAATGAAGAGCTAACTCAACGTTATGAGCCATTAGTTCCGCATCTTAAAGAATTACACAACATGTATCAGGTGCTGAAAACAGCGCGTGAAGCACGTGGTGCGATTGAATTTGAAACCATTGAAACCAAATTTATCTTTAATGCTGATCGTAAGATTGATCGTATTGAACCTGTGATCCGTAATGATGCTCATAAAATCATTGAAGAATGTATGATTTTAGCTAACATTGCTTCTGCTTCTTTTGTTGAAAAAGCCAAAGAGCCAGCCTTATATCGTGTGCATGAGTCTCCAGGTGAAGAACGTCTGCAAGGTTTCCGTGATTTCTTAGGTGAGCTTGGTTTAAGCTTATCTGGTGGATTAACACCATCACCAACAGATTATGGTCAATTGGTGCATTTGATTGCCGATCGCCCTGACAAAGAATTAATTCAAACTATGCTGCTGCGTTCAATGAAGCAAGCAGTATACAACGCAGATAATCAAGGCCACTTTGGTCTAGCATTGAAGCGTTATGCGCACTTTACGTCGCCAATTCGTCGTTACCCAGATCTACTGTTACACCGTGCAATTAAATATTTAATTGCCAAAGAGAAAGGTCAAAACAACGACCGTTGGACCCCAACAGGTGGTTACCATTACTCATTCGATGATATGGATGTATTTGGTGAGCAATGTTCAATGACAGAGCGTAGAGCGGATGATGCGACACGTGATGTTGCTGATTGGTTGAAGTGTGAATACATGCAAGATCATATCGGTGAAGAACTAGAAGGTGTGATTGCCAATGTCACCGGCTTCGGTTTCTTTGTTCGATTAAATGATTTGCATATTGATGGTTTAGTTCATATTTCATCGTTAGCAAATGATTACTATCAGTTTGATGCTGCAGGTCAACGCTTAACGGGTGAAAGCTCGGGTCAAATCTTCCGTTTGGGTGATCAAGTTACAGTTAAAGTTCTTGCCGTTAATTTAGATGATCGAAACATTGACTTTGAATGCACGACCTCAATGCGTAAAGCGCGTGGTCAAGGTAAAACTGCCAAAGACAATGCGAAAAAGCGTGATGATAAAAAAGCGCCTCGTCGTGACCCAAATTTTAAACCAAAGGCAAAAGGTGATAAATCTGAGCCAAAAGGTCGTGGTCAATTAGGTGATCGTAAGTCCAAAGGTAAGGGCAAAGTGAAATCAAAAGCTCAAGCCATGGTTGAACCTACGAAACGCCCAGATGGTTCTGCTGAAGAGGTTAAGGTAAAAAGAAAGCCAAAACCAAAGCACAAGAAAAAAGTGCGCGCAAGAAAGCCTAAACCAAAAGCAGAATAAGCAATCCTTCGATAATGAGGTAAACTTGCCTCATTAGAACCACTAATTTGTAATAGAAAGAAGCGATAACATGAGTAATGAATTTCTTTTTGGTATCCACGCAACCAAAGCAGTACTAGAGCGTGACCCTGCCCGTTTTATTGAAATATTTGTACTAAAAGGCCGTGAAGACGATCGTTTATTACCTATTATCAAAGAGTTGACTGATCTTGGGTTTAAAATCCAAGAGTTACCACGTAAAACGTTGGATGACAAAGCAAAAGGTGCTAATCACCAAGGTATTATTGCTCGTGTTACTCCTGCTAAGCAGCTAAATGAACATGATTTAGATGACATCATTAACAAGACTGAGAACCCATTGTTCTTAGTGCTTGATGGTGTTACTGATCCTCATAATCTTGGTGCTTGTCTGCGTAATGCTGATGGTGCTGGTGTCGCGGCGGTTATCGTACCTAAAGATAAATCGGCATCAATGACGGCGACAGTAAGCAAAGTGGCTTGCGGTGCAGCTGAAGTTGTTCCTTTGGTTCGTGTAACTAACTTAGCTCGTACTATGCGCGCATTACAAGAGAAAGGTGTATGGTTCGTTGGTACTGCTGGTGAAGCGACGCATGATGTTTATCAAGCTAAATTAACAGGTCCGTTAGCGATTGTTATGGGTGCGGAAGGTGACGGTATGCGTCGCTTAACTCGCGAGACTTGTGATGACTTGATTAAAATCCCTATGGCAGGTTCTGTAAGCAGCTTAAATGTTTCTGTAGCCTCAGGTGTCTGTTTATTTGAAGCGGTACGTCAACGTTCGTTATAAAGCTTAAATAGTCTATAAAACAAGTGGCTAAGAGTGAAGGTAGTGAGTATTTCATTGCCTTCTTTTTTTTTACCGAATCAAAGAAAATATTTTTGTGATTTAGGTATCTTTTTCTTGCCAATAACGCTGTTTTTCTATACTATCCGCCGTTCTTAATTCTCAGTCTTATTTTTAGTTCCTTGCTTCCCTTGGATGACTGAGCCAATCGTGGAAGCTGAATAATCCGTAAGGAGCAACCAATGCGTCATTATGAAATCGTATTCATGGTGCATCCTGATCAAAGCGAGCAAGTTGCTGGCATGATCGAGCGTTACACTGGTTCAATCACAGAAGCTGGTGGTACTATCCACCGTCTAGAAGATTGGGGTCGTCGTCAAATGGCTTACCCAATCAACAAACTGCATAAAGCACACTACGTTCTTATGAACGTTGAGTCTGAGCAGTCTGTAATTGATGAACTAGAAACTGCATTCCGTTACAACGATGCTGTTCTACGTAACATGATCATGCGTACTAAAGCTGCGATCACTGAGCCATCAGTAATGATGAAAGCTAAAGAAGAGCGTTCTGCTAAGCGTGAAGACGCTGCACCACGCGCTGAAGAAGCTGCTGCTGAGTAATTGATTTGATGACCAATCGATTGGAGTTGAGCGGTATTATCGCTAAGGCTCCGGTTCGAAGTCTAAGTCCTGCGGGCATACCTCATTGTCATTTTGTCATTGAGCATCGTTCGATTAAACAGGAAGCTGGCTTATCACGTGAAGTCTATTGCAGAATGAACGTGGTAGTTAGTGGACAAGGGTCTCAAGCTTTAACTGCAAACTTGGCTCAAAGCAGTAACGTTACGGTAGGTGGTTTTATCACTTATCAGACAGGCCGAAATGGCGTGGCGAGAGTAGTGTTACATGCTGAGCATATTAAATTAATTTAGATCTGGAGATAGCCCATGGCTCGTTTCTTCCGTCGTCGTAAATTCTGCCGTTTTACAGCAGAAGGCGTACAAGAGATTGACTACAAAGACGTAGCAACTCTAAAAAACTACATCACTGAAGCTGGTAAAATCGTACCTAGCCGTATCACTGGTACTCGTGCTAAATACCAACGTCAGCTAGCTCGCGCTATCAAGCGTTCTCGTTACCTTGCACTTCTACCGTACACAGATAAGCATCTGTAAGTCGATAGCGGTTTAATAAGTTTATAGAGGACTAAGATAATGCAAGTTATTCTACTTGATAAAATCGGTAACCTAGGTAGCCTTGGCGACCAAGTTAACGTTAAAGCTGGTTACGCACGTAACTTCCTTATCCCACAAGGTAAGGTTGTTATGGCAACTAAAGCTAACGTAGAGATGTTTGAAACTCGTCGTGCTGAACTAGAAGCTAACGTTGCTAAGCAACTAGCTGCTGCAGAAGCTCGCGCTGAGTCTGTTAACGCTCTAGAAGTTACTATCGCATCAAAATCTGGTGACGAAGGTAAACTATTCGGTTCAATCGGTAATCGTGACATCGCTGACGCTGCTACAGCTGCTGGCGTTGAAATCGCGAAAAGCGAAGTTCGTCTTCCTGAAGGCGCTCTACGTACAACTGGTTCTTTCGAAGTTAGCATCCAACTTCACTCTGAAGTATTTGCTACATTGAAATTAGAAGTTGTTGCTGCTGAGTAATCAATAGCCAACTAATAATTTAAACGTCAGCCTAGTGCTGGCGTTTTTTTTATCTATCAATTATCTTGCTTAACTCCCTTCTTTTTCATATTCTTTATTTCATCTTGAAAATAACTCAATAGCTACTTGAGAAAAATTCATAATCAGCCTCTTGACTTTGAACTCCATAACATACATTCTGTAGACATATAGACGTCTAAATGATGTCGCCACGGATGATATATTTTGTAATGCCACATTTTTGCATTACAACAGGGAGAGCAAGACATGGCCTATTCACACGCAAGCCACTTAGAGTCACTAAATCAAAATATTGCTGAACTAGATGGCAGTATTAATGTTTCTTTTGAATTTTTTCCACCAAGTTCAGAAAAAATGGAAGAAACACTGTGGAACTCTATTCACCGCTTAAAAACACTGAAACCAAAATTTGTATCGGTAACTTACGGTGCTAACTCTGGCGAGCGTGACCGCACTCACTCAATCATTAAAGAAATTAAAGAACAAACAGGTCTGGTTGCAGCCCCACATTTAACCTGTATTGATGCAAGCCGCTCAGAGCTTGTAGATATTGCTAATGATTATTGGGCAAATGGTATTAAAGATATCGTTGCTCTGCGTGGTGACATTCCTGCAGGAGGTGGTGTACCTGAAATGTATGCGTCAGATTTGGTTGAATTGTTGAAATCTCAACATGACTTTGATATTTCAGTAGCGGCATTTCCTGAAGTTCACCCTGAAGCAAAAAGTGCACAAGCTGATTTGTTAAACCTAAAACGTAAAGTGGATGCGGGTGCGAATCGTGCTATTACTCAATTCTTCTTTGATGTAGAAAGTTACCTTCGTTTTCGTGACCGCTGTGTCTCTGCTGGTATTGATGTTGAGATCATTCCAGGTATTTTACCCGTTTCAAACTTCAAACAAGCTTCTCGCTTTGCCAAAATGAACAATGTGAAGATCCCAGGTTGGATGGCACAACAGTTTGAAGGCTTGGATGATGATCCAGTGACTCGTCAAATGGTCGGTGCGAGTCATGCGATTGATATGACGCGTATCTTAAGTCGTGAGGGTGTGAAAGACTTCCATTTCTATACGCTAAACCGTGCAGAACACACTTATGCACTGTGTCATACATTAGGTGTTCGCCCTAAAGGTTAAGCTCCTTATAAGAATAATTTATGAAGAACCGCTCACTGTAGCGGTTTTTTTGTGTCGTCGGTATTTGTCTAAAAGATAAAAGAAAAGGCCACCGAAGTGACCTTTGAATAATAGGAAGGTTGTTTTAATGATTAGGCTTAACCAGTGTTACGCATACCTGCAGAAATACCTGCAATCGTAACCATTAGAGCCTCTTCAAGCTCTGGTGATGTCTCTTCTTGTTGACGAGTACGGAACAGCAGTTCAGCTTGCAGCATGTTTAGTGGATCAACATAGATATTACGTAGCTTGATTGACTCTGAACCCCATGGGTCACTTTCCATTAAGTGATCGCTGTTCTCTACGTTCAATACCGCTTTAATATCCGCTTGTAATTGATTACGTAGACGCTCACCTAGTGGCCATAGAGATTTGTCTGTTAAACGTTGATCGTAGTATTCAGACATTTGTGGATTACACTTGGTGTAAACCATCTCAAGCATACCAAGACGAGTAGAGAAGAATGGCCATTCACGACACATCTCTTCTAATAGCTCTTGGTGACCCTTATCAATTGAATATTGAATTGCTTCACCAGCACCTAGCCATGCAGGAAGAACCAAACGGTTTTGACTCCATGAGAATATCCATGGAATCGCACGTAAGCTTTCAACGCCACCATTTGGATTACGCTTAGCAGGACGAGAACCTAGCGGAAGTTTACCTAGCTCTAACTCCGGTGTTGCTGCACGGAAGTAAGGAACAAAGTCTTTTTCGCCACGAACCACATTACGGTAGGCTTCACATGACACTTCAGAAAGCACTTCCATCAGATCACGCCAATCTTGTTTTGGCTCTGGTGGTGGCAGAAGGTTAGCTTCAAGTATTGCACTTGCGTATAAATTAAAGCTGTTTACAGCAACTTCAGGTAGACCCAATTTAAAGCGGATCATTTCCCCTTGTTCTGTTACGCGTAAACCGCCTTTTAAACTTTTCGGTGGCTGAGACAGAAGAGCTGCATGTGCTGGAGCGCCGCCACGACCAATAGTACCGCCACGGCCGTGGAACAAAGTAAGCTCAATGCTCTCTTTCTCACACACTTCAACCAGTGCTTCCATCGCGCTGTATTGCGCCCAACCTGCTGACATTACACCAGCATCTTTTGCTGAGTCTGAATAACCGATCATGACCATTTGATGATTCTGGATAAATCCACGATACCAATCAATGGAGAATAACTGTTCCATCACTTCTTTTGAGCGGTTTAAATCGTCTAGCGTTTCAAACAGTGGACAAACATCCATACGGAATGGACAACCAGCTTCTTGAAGTAATAAGTGAACAGCCAGTACATCAGATGCAGTACGAGCCATTGAAATAACATAAGAGCCTAACGCTTCTTTAGATTGCTCAGCAACGACTTTACAGGTATCGATAACTTCTTGAACCTCAGGAGATGGCTCCCAATTACGAGGTAGAAGAGGGCGCTTAGAGCTTAGCTCGTTCACAAGGAAAGAGATTTTGTCTTGTTCGCTCCACTGATCGTAATCGCCAATGCCTAAGTAACGAGTCAGCTCTGATAATACATCTGAGTGACGAGTACTTTCTTGGCGAATATCAAGACGAACAAGATGAGCCCCAAACGCTTTTACGCGACGAAGTGTATCAAGTAGAGATCCTTCAGCAATAATACCCATACCGCAAGCATGCAGAGATTGGTAACATGCAAACAAAGGATCCCAAAGCTGTGCAGCGTCGGTCAAAATCGTTTTGCTTGATACTACTTCACCTTTCATTTGTGCATCTAGGTTTTCTAATGTATCACCTAAAAGAACGCGAAGTTGTTTGAGGATTGCACGGTAAGGTTCATGTTGATCGCCTGCGAGCTCACGAACTTCATCAGAGCATTTCACCATGGATAATTCACTGATTAATTCATTAATATCTTTTAGATAAAGATCAGCGGCTTTCCAACGTGAAAGAAGCATCACTTCACGTGTGATTGTGTGGGTAACAAATGGATTACCATCGCGATCTCCACCCATCCAAGAAGACATATGAACAGGGCGAGCATCAATTGGAAGACCTTCGCCTAAGTGACTTGTTAAACGTTGATCAAACTCACGTAAGAAGTCAGGAATACCTTGCCATAGGGAATTCTCAACAACGGCAAAGCCCCATTTTGCTTCGTCTAATGGTGTTGGGCGTTCTTGACGGATAACATCAGAGTGCCACGCTTGTGCAATCAGTTGCTCAAGGCGACGTTCAGTTTTATCACGCTCAGAGAAAGAAATATCACCAAGCTCAAGCTTTGATAAGCATTCGTTGATTTTCACCAACTTGTTGATCATAGTACGACGTGCAATTTCGGTTGGATGTGCCGTTAAAACAAGCTCAATGTTTAATTCACGAACCGCTTGTGCTGTATCCAACTTACTAACGTTATTTTGGCTTAGTTTTGAGAATAGGGTGCTAATGGCATCAGGTTCACACACGTGTGCTTCACAATGACGTGAAATCGTATGGTACTGCTCTGCCATATTGGTTAAATTTAGGAACTGACTGAATGCACGAGCAACTGGAGTCAGTTGGTCATCTGGGAGGCTTTTAATTTCGTCAATCAGTGCATTACGGTCATCGTCGCTTCCTGCGCGTGCTGTTTTAGACAGCTTACGAATGGTTTCAACTTTTGCTAATAGCTCTTCACCATGTGCGTCTCGAATCGTGTTTCCAAGTAAGTGACCCAACATGCTGACATTGCTTTTTAAAGCAGCGTACTTTTCATTCATACATACTTCCTATACTGTAATTTTGTTACATCCTAAGTTTTTTCTACCACCAATCTATCCGAATTTACGGCGCTTCGTCAAATATTGAAGAATAAACGATGACTTTTTAAACAATATATTGCCGTAGATCATCGAATATTCATTTTGATGTTGACGGTTTTTGTAAATTTATTTCACCTAAAAACAGTGCTTGTACATTAACTTACTCAATACATTGATCGTTGGATCGATAAAAGAAAATGCTAAAAATTCATCAGGTTGGTGCGCTTGTTCAATCGAACCAGGACCTAAAACGAGCGTTGGACAAAGATCTTGTAAGAAAGGCGCTTCAGTACAATAGTTCACTGTCTCTACTTCTTGACCACAAATCTCAGCAGTACTCGTCACAATTGGGCTGTCTGCGCTACATTCGTAACCTGGGATAGGCTCATGAAGTGGGGTGATATCAATACGCCCCGGCCATTTTGCTTCAACCTCTTTTAATGAATCACGCAACATATTGTCTAATCCATCAAGGCTGATCCCTGGTAATGGGCGAACATCATAATGCAATTCACAACAGCCACAGATACGGTTAGGACTATCGCCGCCATGGATATGGCCTAGGTTTAATGTTGGATATGGAATCGAGAAACCGGGATTGTGGTATTCCTTCACCAGTTTATTTTTTAAGTTCATTAAGGCAAACATGATCTCATTCATGATCTCTAAAGCGTTGACCCCATGAGCAGGATCAGAAGAGTGTCCTGATTTTCCTGTGACTCGAACGGCATTAGCAACATGCCCTTTATGACCACGAATAGGCTTTAAACTCGTCGGCTCACCAATGATGCAATAATCTGGTTTGATTTGAGTATTTGAAGCAAAGTGACGAGCCCCTAGCATGGTTGTTTCTTCATCGCAGGTTGCTAGAATATAAAGTGGCTTAGATTGGTCTTTCCAATTGATATTTTTAATTGCCTCTAAGATGAAAGCAAAAAATCCCTTCATATCCGCGGTACCAAGACCATAGAATCTATCGTTAGCTTCAGTTAATGCATGAGGCTCATAGTTCCAACGTCCTTGGTCGTAAGGCACCGTATCTGTATGTCCTGCGAGTAATAATCCACCTTCACCTGAACCTAATTTAGCCAATAGATTGAGTTTGCCTTTTTCAATCTCTTCAATCTCTACTTCACAACCTAAATCTTCACACCATTGCGCTAATTTATGGATGACTTCGGCATTGCCTTCATCCCAACTTGAGTCGGTTGAACTGATCGATGAGGTCGAAATGAGTTGCTGATAATACTCTTTAAATTCTGGAAATTTCATTTATTCATACATCCACTGTTGACACAAAAGATAGAACCCTGTAAAACACATATTAAATCACATAAAGTGAATAGAAATACAGTTTAGTTTAATTTTAATGAATAAACTAAAATATAAGAAGGAAAGTCAGTATCGAATATGTGTAACGCTCAAGTTACCTTGAATGGCATTTTCCTTCAATAGATGAAGAGATAAACGGACGTATTATGTTGAAAACAACCATCATCGGAGCAAGCGGATACACAGGTGCAGAATTAGCACTGATGATATTTAAGCACCCACACCTTTCTTTAGCGGGTTTGTACGTATCAGAAAATAGCTTGGATAAAGGAAAAGCGATCAGTGATCTTTATGGTTCACTAAAGGGTATTGTCGATGATGCATTACAGCCGTTGTTGGATATTACTCAAGTTGCTAAAGAATCTGATGTTGTGTTGCTTGCGACAGCTCATGAAGTTAGCCACGATTTAGCGGCGACGTTTTTAGAACATAATTGCGTCGTTTTTGATTTATCTGGTGCGTTCCGTGTAAAGCAAGAGGGTTTTTATTCTGAGTATTATGGTTTTGAGCATCAATATGAAGAGTGGTTAGATAAAGCCGTTTATGGGTTGGCTGAGTGGAATGCTGAAGCTATTGTTCAAGCTCAATTGGTTGCCGTTCCGGGTTGTTATCCAACGGCGTCACAATTAGCACTAAAACCATTAGTAGAATCTAACTTATTAGATAAAAATCAATGGCCTGTTATTAATGCAACTAGTGGAGTTACTGGGGCGGGTCGTAAAGCGAATTTAACAAGCAGCTTTTGTGAGGTTAGCCTTCAACCTTATGGTGTATTTAATCACCGTCATCAGCCTGAAATTGCAGCGCATTTAGGCTGTGATGTTATTTTTACTCCCCATCTTGGTAATTTTAAACGTGGCATTTTAGCGACGATCACAACCAAGTTAGAGAAAGGCGTAACAGAAGCGGACATTCAAAAAACATTTAATAATGCCTATGCAGAAACACCAGTGGTTCGTTTACTTGGTAATGAGATGCCAAAAATTCAATCTGTTGAAAAAACGCCTTTCTGTGATATTGGCTGGAAAGTACAAGGTGAGCATTTAATTGTTGTCTCTGCGATTGATAATTTATTAAAAGGTGCATCAAGCCAAGCAATGCAATGCATTAATATTCGTTTTGGCTTTCCAATGTTAACGTCTTTAATATAAAGTATGGTATTTAGTATGAAGCAACGTCCTTTAGTGATTAAGTTAGGTGGTGCGGTATTGTCATCAACCGAAACGTTAACACAATTGTTTAAAACGGTTTCAAACTATCAACAGCAAGCAAACCGAGCATTAGTTATTGTTCATGGTGGTGGCTACTTAGTGGATGAGTTGATGGAGAAACTTCAACTTAAAACCATTAAAAAAGAAGGTTTACGCGTTACACCAAAAGATCAAATTGGTTATATCACAGGTGCTCTGGCTGGTACGGCAAATAAGATGCTACAAGGCCAAGCGATGAAGAATGGTGTAAATGCAATTGGCTTGAGTTTGGCTGATGGCGGTTTATGTCATATCACTCAACTGAATCCTGAGTTAGGTAATGTTGGTTTAGCTATCGCAGGTGATGCAACCGTGTTGAATGCTATTTTAGCAACGCAAGTCACCCCTATTATTAGCTCGATTGGTATTACTGCTCAAGGTGAGTTAATGAACGTCAATGCCGATCAAGCCGCAGTCGCTGTTGCGGCGGCATTAGATGCTGATTTAGTCTTACTTTCGGATGTGGCTGGTGTCTTGGATAGTGAAAAGCAATTGATCACCCATTTGGATTCAGAGCAAGCTGAGTTACTGATCCAACAAGATGTTATTACCGATGGCATGATTGTGAAAGTTCGTGCGGCACTAGAAGCAGCTCAAGAATTAGGAAGAGCGATAGAAGTAGCTTCATGGCGCTCCCCAGAAAAATTAGCTGAGTTGTTTATTGGAAACAGCATTGGCACCCAGTTTCAGCCTTAATAGGCGATAAGTCCCATTTTTTAAGTTTAAATTTTTAAGAATACAGTCACCGCGAGTATGCGGATCAAGGAGAATAGAATGAGCAAGAAAGTAGAAGTAAACAAGGTTGTTGTTGCATACTCTGGTGGTCTAGATACGTCAGTAATTATTCCATGGTTAAAAGAAAACTACGGCTGTGAAGTTATCGCTTTTGTTGCCGATGTTGGTCAAGGTGAAGAAGAGCTTGAGGGCATTGAAGCAAAAGCCATCGCATCGGGCGCATCTGAATGTTATATCGCTGATCTAAAAGAAGAAATGGTATCAGAATATATCTTCCCAACGTTAAAAACAGGCGCGCTTTATGAAGGTAAATACCTATTAGGTACTTCAATGGCTCGTCCTATTATCGCAAAAGCGCAAGTGGAAGTAGCACGCCAAGTGGGTGCTGATGCACTTTGTCACGGCTGTACAGGTAAAGGTAACGATCAAATTCGTTTTGAAGGTGCCTTTGCTGCATTAGCACCAGATCTACACGTAATTGCGCCATGGCGTGAGTGGGATTTAGTGAGTCGTGAAGAGTGTCTTGATTACCTTGCTGAGCGTAATATCCCTTGTTCAGCATCATTAACTAAGATTTATTCACGTGATGCGAATGCATGGCATATCTCTACAGAAGGTGGGGTTCTTGAAGATACATGGAATGCACCAAATGATGATTGCTGGGCATGGACCGTTGATCCAGAACAAGCACCAAATGAATCAGAAACAGTATCAATTAAAGTAGAAAAAGGCGCAGTGGTTGCTGTTGATGGTAAAGCGATGACCCCTTATGAAGTGGTTGTTTATCTAAACGAGAAAGGCATTAAGCACGGCGTTGGTCGTATTGATATCGTTGAAAACCGTTTAGTAGGCATGAAGTCTCGTGGTTGTTATGAAACTCCAGGCGGTACGATCATTAATGAAGCGCTGCGTGCTGTTGAGCAATTGGTTCTAGATAAAGCGTCGTTTGAGTTCCGTGAAGAGCTAGGCATTAAAGCGTCTCATCTTGTTTATGATGGTCGTTGGTTCACTCCACTATGTAAATCAATCTTAGCGGCGACTGAAGAGCTAGCACAAGATGTGAATGGTGATGTTGTGATTAAGCTATATAAAGGTCAAGCGACAGTAACTCAGAAGCGTTCTGATAACAGTTTATACTCTGAAGAGTTTGCAACGTTTGGTGCTGATGAAGTGTACGACCAAAGCCATGCTGAAGGTTTTATTCGTCTTTACTCACTATCAAGCCGCATTCGTGCACTAAATAGTAAGTAAGCTAAGGCTCACATTAACAGGCCTTAGTGGTTAACATATAATTAATAACAACTGATAAACAATTTGATTTACACTAGTCGAAGCGCATTTAGTTACTAAATGCGCTTCGATTTTTTTTGTCTAAAAGATTATAATGAAGATGACTTACGGTTTAATGAATAAGTATGTAAATAAAGTGAATTAAACCTTTATTTTTATCGTGAATTGCCGTAAGTTTAAATCATCAAGAAAAATACTGAATTGAATCAGAATTAATATTTGCAAAAAGCAGTGAGCACTGTGCATTTAGGAGAAACACCATGGCATTATGGGGCGGACGTTTTAGTCAGGCAGCAGACACAAGATTTAAACAGTTTAACGATTCACTTCGTATCGATTATCGCCTTGCAGAACAAGATATTGTTGGCTCTATTGCATGGTCTAAAGCACTGCTTTCTGTCAATGTTATTTCAGAGCTTGAGCAGCAAAGACTTGAGTTAGCACTGAATGAACTAAAATTGGAAGTAATGGAAGATCCAGAGCAGATCTTACTTTCTGATGCAGAAGATATTCACAGTTGGGTTGAAACACAGCTGATCGGTAAAGTGGGTGATTTGGGTAAAAAATTACACACGGGTCGTTCTCGTAATGACCAAGTAGCGACGGACTTAAAACTTTGGTGTCGTCAACAAGGCCATCAACTTCTTCGTACTCTTGATTTACTTCTTAACCAATTGGTTAATGTGGCGAGTGAGCATCAAGCAACAGTACTGCCGGGTTATACGCACTTACAACGAGCACAACCTGTGACGTTTGCACATTGGTGTTTAGCCTACGTTGAAATGATTGAGCGTGATCACTCTCGTCTTGAAGATGCGATCAATCGTTTAGATACTTGCCCATTAGGTTCTGGTGCTCTAGCGGGTACCGCTTATCCAATGGATCGTGAGAAATTAGCTCGTAATCTTGGTTTTCAACGTGCAACGCGTAACAGTTTAGATTCGGTATCGGATCGTGATCATGTGATGGAGTTAATGTCGATTGCTTCTATTTCAATGGTTCATTTATCACGTCTTGCTGAAGATATGATTTTTTACAACTCAGGTGAATCAAATTTCATTGAGTTGGCAGATACGGTAACGTCAGGTTCATCGTTAATGCCACAAAAGAAAAACCCAGATGCATTAGAACTTATTCGTGGTAAATGTGGCCGTGTCTACGGAGCATTGGCTGGCATGATGATGACAGTGAAAGCGCTGCCGTTGGCTTATAACAAGGATATGCAAGAAGACAAAGAAGGCTTATTTGATGCGTTAGACAGTTGGTCTGATTGTATCGAAATGGCAGCTTTGTGTTTTGAAGGCATTAAAATAAATAGTGAGCGTACACTTGAAGCTGCAAAACAAGGCTATGCAAACTCAACAGAGCTTGCGGATTACTTGGTAGCGAAAGGTATTCCATTCCGTGAAGCGCACCATATTGTAGGTGTGGCTGTTGTCGGAGCGATTGAAAAAGGTTGCGCACTAGAAGAGCTTTCTATTGCTGAGCTAAAAGCGTTCTCTGAAGTGATAGAAGATGATGTGTATGCAATATTAACGATTGAATCGTGTCTTGCAAAACGTAATGCGCTTGGTGGGGTTGCACCAGAGCAGGTTGCTCATGCAGTTGAGCAAGCGGGTAAGCGTTTAGAAGAGCGTGATTCAACGGGTGTTAAAGTTCGTCCTGCACGATTAACCGATTTAGACGCACTAGAAGGCATGGTGACTTATTGGGCTGGTCTTGGTGAAAACTTACCGCGTAATCGTAATGAATTAGTCCGAGATATTGGTTCGTTTGCTGTTGCTGAGCATCATGGTGAAGTGACTGGTTGTGCATCTTTATATGTGTATGACTCAGGTTTGGCCGAAATTCGTTCACTAGGTGTTGAAGCGGGTTGGCAGAGTCAAGGTCAAGGTAAAGCCATTGTTCAGCATTTGGTTGAAAAAGCACGTGAGATGGCGATTAAGAAGGTCTTTGTATTAACTCGCGTTCCTGAGTTCTTTATGAAGCAAGACTTTATTCCAACTTCTCGTTCATTGCTGCCTGAAAAAGTGCTAAAAGATTGTGATCAGTGCCCTCGTCAGCATGCATGTGATGAAGTTGCTCTAGAGGTAAATCTTCAAGAGCAAGTAATTATTAGAACGAATGTAGCATAACGTTAACTAAAAATAGTTATGCGATACACTTAACTAATTAAGCAGAAGAAAAAAAGAAAAAGTGGTGAACTTTTTAATTAAGTACTAATCTTATTAATACTGCTTTTTCTTAGAAAGATTCTAAGAAACCCCAATATCATCTTGATTGATATTGGGGTTTTATTTTTTATATGACGTCTTTTTGTCTGAAGGACGAATCCATCGATAATATCCCATCATAATCAAGTGTAGAGTAAGTAAGCCACTAAATGCAGAACTAACCATAAAGGTTGTAATAGCCTCTATTTGGTAAGGCGTTGCTTGGAAAAACTCTAACCATGTAAGCCAGCCTCCGATAGAAAGAAAGGTTAACTGTTTCATGCAACGAGTGCAGCGACCTAATTTTTGCTTAAAGATGTCTGAGCGACAAGTTTTACATGACATGATTTTAATGCTCGATTAACAATAAATAAAAACGAACTTTAAATGCAAAAAGACCAATGCGCAAACATTGGTCTTGTATTCTTTTAATTCTAAAGGCGATTAACAGCCAGGACCACAATCCATACAGTGCTTGATTGTTTCTGGGCCTAAATGTAATTTGGCATTTAAATCACGAAGTGCAGTACGCACGCCTTCTTCAATCACTGGGTGATAAAAAGGCATATCGAGCATGTCTGATATTGTCATTTTATTCTGATGTGCCCAAGCTAATAAGTGCGCTAAATGCTCTGCATTTGGTCCCATCATTTCGGCACCAAGGAAACGACCGGTTCCTTGCTCTCCGTATACATGAAGAATCCCTTTATTACGTAGCATTACTCTTGAGCGGCCTTGGTTTTCAAAAGAGACTTCGCCTGTTGCGAAGCAACCACAAGTGCCTAAACGGGTTGTAATTTCTTTATACGTTTCACCAACCATCGCAATTTGTGGATCAGAAAATACTGCTGAGATTTTCGAACGGCGAAGGCCTGCACGGATCTCAGGGAAACGACCTGCATTATCACCCGCAATTCGCGCTTGGTCTGCTGCTTCGTGTAATAGTGGCAGCTGGTTACTTGCATCACCCGCAATGAAAATAGTTGGTTGTGATGTTTGTAGCGTATAGTGATCAGCCGTTGGTACACCGCGAGCATCTAGTTCAAGAGAGGTATTCTCTAGACCTAATTTATCGGTATTTGGGCGACGACCTGTTGCTGCTAATACATATTCAACAAGGTTAGTTTCTAGTTCACCTTGTTTATTGATGAACATAATCTCAACACGGTCTTCACCAGATTCAGTGGTAATACGCTTCATGCTTTCAATCTTCACATCAGCATCAAGATAGAATTCTTCGTTGAAGGCTTTGTTGGCATACGCCATCACTTCAGGGTCTGTTACCGGACCAACTTGACCACCTAAACCAAACAATTTAGTTTCAACACCAAGGCGGTGAAGTGATTGACCAAGTTCAAGGCCAATTACGCCAGGACCAAATACAGCGACTGATTTAGGTAAATCATCCCAATTAAATACATCATCATTGATGATCAAACGATCACCTAACTCATTCCATACTGCAGGGTAAGCAGGGCGAGAGCCTGTTGCGATAACAATACGTTTTGCAGTGACGATAGTGTGGTCGTCAACTTGTAGTGTATTGTCATTTAAAAATTTAGCGTAACCAGAGATTTTATCTTCTGCTGGTATTTCATCAACGCCTTCTAAAACAAAGCCAACAAAACGGTCACGTTCAAATTTTACTCGGTCCATGACTTCACGGCCGTTAATCACGATCTCACCTTGAGGGTGAATACCAAATTGAGGAGCTTTTTCAATTTGATGAACGCTTTCTGCTGCTGCAATTAATAGCTTTGATGGCATGCAACCAACACGAGCACAAGTGGTACCATAAGGTCCGCCTTCAATCATGACAACACTGTCAGTATGTGCTTTTGCTGCACGGTAAGAGCCTAAACCTGCTGTACCACCACCGATAACAGCTACATCTACATTGACTTGTTTCATAATAATTCTCTCGTAATCGCTTTATTTTGAGTGAACGAACCCCTCCGACTTTTATTATTATTTTTAAGTCAGTCAGAATAATAGGTTAGTTTGAGTATTTGGCGTTGCTGTGTTTTCTAATCTTTGAAGTGATTAACTAGCCCACAAAGTGGTGGGCTAGTTGATGGTCTATCTTAATAGATTAACCTAGGAACGTTTCTAGCTCTTCGCTGCCACCAATGTGTTTGCCACCGATGAATACTTGAGGAACTGTAGTGCGACCAGTAATTGCACGTAGGCTTACTGTTGTTGCATCTTTACCTAATACAACTTCTTCGTAGTTAAGACCTTTGTCGATTAGGTTTTGTTTTGCTTTCACACAGAAAGGACAACCTGGTTTTGTAAATACTGTGATTGACTCTTGCTCTTTGTGTTCAGGAGCTAGGTAGTTCAGCATCGTATCAGCATCAGATACGTTGAACGGGTCGCCTGCAACATCTTCTTCGATAAACATTTTTTCAACTACGCCGTTTTTAACTAGCATGCTGTAGCGCCATGAACGCTTGCCAAAACCGATGTCATTTTTCTCAACTAGCATACCCATGCCATCTGTGAATTCGCCGTTACCATCTGGAATAAACGTAATGTTTTCTGCTTCTTGGTCTGCTTTCCATGCGTTCATTACAAACGTATCGTTTACAGAAACACATAAGATGTCATCTACACCATTCTCTTTAAATACAGAATGCAGCTCGTTGTAACGAGGTAGGTGGCTTGAAGAACACGTTGGAGTAAATGCACCTGGAAGGCTAAATACGATAACGGTTTTGTCTTTAAATAGTTCTTCTGTTGTTACGTTAACCCAAGCATCGCCTTTACGTGTTGGAAAAGTAACTTGAGGAACTGATTGACCTTCTTTAGATGTAAACATAATGATGTCCTTTAAATTTTAATTAATTTTGAATTTCTTATTCGGGGTCTGCCCGGTTGATGTAGCTATTATGCAAAAGCTTGCTTGATAGTTCTAATCGTTTGGTGTTATCGTTTCAATCGTTAAAATCTATCAACTATATTGTCATATTATGAATCAAAGCTGTCAGGAGTGTAATACATGAATATCCGTGATTTTGAGTACTTGGTCGCACTTGCTGAGCATAAACATTTTCGTAAGGCGGCAGAATCTTGTTTTGTTAGTCAGCCGACGTTAAGTGGACAAATCAAGAAGCTAGAAGAAGAGGTTGGGTTAACCTTATTAGAAAGAACCAGTCGTAAGGTGTTATTTACTGAAGCAGGTTTACAGTTAGTAGAGCAAGCGAAATGTATATTACTTGAAGTAAAGCGATTTTCAGAGCTAGCTAATCAGCAAGGAAAGGGTATGGCAGGCCCACTACATTTGGGTTTTATTCCTACTGTTGGGCCTTATGTTCTTCCTTGGATAATTCCAACTCTGAAAGAAAAGTTCCCTGATTTAAACTTATATCTACATGAAGCTCAAACACATCAGTTAGTTCAAATGTTAGAAGAAGGGAAAATTGATTGCATGATTCTCGCGTCAGTAAATGAGACCAGTGCATTTATTGAGGTTCCTGTTTACGATGAGCCTATGGTCCTTGCTGTTCCTATCGATCATAAATGGGCAAATGAAAGCTCAATTGATATGTCTCGGTTGAATGGTGAGTCTGTTCTAATGTTAGGAGATGGTCACTGTTTAAGAGATCAGGCATTAGGCTTTTGTTTTGCCGCAGGAGCAAAAGATGATGATCACTTTAAAGCAACCAGTTTAGAAACATTACGTAATATGGTCGCTGCAGGCGGTGGTATTACTTTGATGCCTTATTTATCAGTGCCAAAAGAGAAAATACGAGATGGTGTTTGTTACTTACCCGCAAGTGATCCGGTACCGCATCGCCAGATAGTACTCGCTTATCGACCAGGCTCACCGTTAAGGTCTCGTTATGAAGGTCTTGCAAAAGAAATTGAGCAGAAAATGTTGATGGTAATTTAAGAAAATTTTACATACGTTTTTGATCTTTTCTTCACTCGATTTATATCAATGTAATTAAACTAGATATTCTAATAATTGGCATGAGTATAATAAAAAAAGAGGGCACAATGATTAGCGCCCTCTTTAATTGAATTACTCAAATTATTGTAGTTAGTGAATAACTAAAATAAACTTTCGTCTTCTTTACCATCACTTGATGAATAAATAGTATCTTGGAAGTCTTGCTCTACGTATTCTGTTGGTTCTGTACCCTCTGCAAAATACTCCCACATACTAGTCGCGTCATTTTTGTTGCTAAGTAAACCCGTTTCTCGATCGATCTTAACTTTTATGATATTCGCAGGTGTGCGCTCTCTTTGTTCAGGAACACCTTCCAGTGCAACTCTCATAAAATCAATCCATGCATAAATAGCTGTTTTACCACCGGCTTCTCCGCCAGAGGCCATTTCTGATTTTTTCATATTACTATTTTTAGTGGTATAGCCTAAGCGACGTGATGGATTATCAAAGCCAACCCAAGCAGTTGCTACGATATTTGGTCCATAACCGTTGTACCAAGCATCAACAGAGTCATTAGTTGTGCCCGTTTTACCACCAGTATCTCGACGCTTTAGGGTTTGTGCACGCCAGCCAGTACCATTCCAACCGGTTCCATTACGCCAAACACCACCACCCCAGATATTGCTATACATCATCTGTTTAGTTAAGAAGGCATTTTGAGCTGAAATTACTTGTTTAGCGTAAGGTGATTCTTCATCATTTTGATATGAGCAATCATTTTTACAGATGGTTTTTGGTGTTGCTCGATAGACTTCCTCACCAAATGGTTCTGTAATATGGTCGATATAGTAAGGTTCAACGTAGTAACCATTATTAGCAAATACAGCAAATCCTTGTGCCATTTGGACAGGAGTTAAACTGCCAGCACCAAGTGCAATGGTTTCTGAACGAGGTATTTCTTCTTTTTTAAAGCCAAAACGAGTGAGGTAATCAATCGTTTCATCTAATCCTACTTCACGCAAGACTCGAACTGCCATAACGTTTTTAGATTGCGCTAAGCCAATACGTAAACGGGTTGGGCCAATATAGGTTGGTGGCGAATTTTTTGGTCGCCATGCCGTGCCTTGGCTTTGATCCCAAGTATTAATTGGTGCGTCATTAATTAAGCTAGCAAGAGTTTTCCCGTGGTGTAGCGCAGCTGAATAGATGAATGGTTTAATACTAGAACCAACCTGTCGAACTGATTGTGTTGCACGATTAAATTTATTATGAACAAAGTTAAATCCACCGACGAGGGATGTGATTGCTCCATCTCTTGGGTCCATGGCAACAAAGGCTGTATTAGCCGCGGGTACTTGGCTTAACTTCCATACAGTTGTTGTTACTTCATCTTTAATTTCTTGGCTTAGTGGACGAACATATACTTGTTCACCAATCGTTAAAATATCTGAAGCACGTTTAGGTGCAGGGCCTTGGCGTTTATCTGTTTTAAAGCGACGAGCCCATTTTAGACCATCCCATGGAATAGTTGCTATTCCGTTGTTTTTTATATTAACAGTTGCAGTTTTACCTTCAATATTAATTACTATCGCAGGCATTAACTCACCATATGAAGGCTCTTTTTTCAGGTGTTTTATAATCGCACTATTATCAAAAGGTGTTGCTTTTGGTTCCCATACTGTTTTTACAGCACCACGAAAACCATGGCGTTCATCGTAGGCTAATAGGTTATTTAATGTTGAAATATTGGCTGCCGCTTGCATTTTTGAATCGACAGTTGTGTAGATGTTCATACCTGAAGTATAAGCGGCTTCTTCACCATACTTATTAACCATCCATGCTCGTGCAATTTCTGCAATATAAGGAGCTTGAAGTTCAATTTCTGCGCCATGGTATTTAGATAGAATGGTTTCTTCTCTAGCATCATTAAACTCTTGTTTAGTGATATAACCTTCATCTAGCATACGAGCTAACACTACATTTCGACGTGTTGTTGCACGATCAACTGAATAAATTGGGTTCATTGTTGATGGTGCTTTTGGTAAACCAGCAATAATAGCCACTTCACCGAGGGTTAGCTGGCTGACTTCTTTACCAAAGTAAACGTGTGCAGCAGCACCGACACCATATGAGCGATAACCTAAATAGATTTTATTCAAGTAGAGTTCAAGGATTTCTTGCTTGGTTAAAAGTTGTTCGATGTGGACGGCAATAAAAATCTCTTTAATCTTACGCATTATTTTCTTTTCATTAGATAAGAAGAAGTTACGTGCAAGTTGTTGAGTTATAGTGCTTGCCCCTTGCTTTGCTGAACCAGATGCAATTACGGCAAATGCAGCACGGGTAATACCAATAGGATCAAAACCATAGTGGCCATAAAAGCGACTGTCTTCGGTCGCAATAATTGCTTCCAACAAGTGAGGTGGCATTTCTTCCAGTTTTAATGGAATACGGCGCTTTTCACCAAATTGTGCGATCAATTTCCCATCGCGGCTATATACCTGCATTGGTGTTTGTAGTTGAACATCTTTTAATGTTGCTACATCTGGTAATTCTGGTTTTACATATTGGTAAAAGCCAAAAATTGTAGTGGCCCCAAAAAAAATGCAAACCAATGTAACTATAAGCAGTGCCTTTATGAACTTCACCTGATATTTCCCGTTTACTTTAATCTGTATTGTCGTTTTTAACCCATAACTTAGTAGTATAAATATAACACTACAAAAAATAACGCAAATAAACGTTTAATTTTGAGATATTTATTTAATTGGAGCTAAGTCAGTATGATATATCCCACGATCACAGGATTGGATATTGGGCATCATAGCATTAAAGCGGTATCGGTGAGGTTAAAAAAAGGTCAATTAGAGCTTGTCGCTTGTTTTGAATTATTATTACCTGAATCCGCATTTATTGATGCAAATACATTACATATTGAAGAGATAAAACCGTATTTATCCCAATTGAAAAAGAAATTGAAATTGAATCAAAAGCGTATTGCATTCTCAATTCCAGATAGCAGCATTATAAGTAAAGTCATTCAAATTGACAGCCAACTTGATGAGAAGGAAACTGAATTTGCTATCGCTCATACTTTTGAGCAACAGTCCTCTTTTTCTCAAGAAGAATTAAGTATTGATTATGTCGAGATAAAGCAGCGTGATGTGCTAAGCACACAAATGGTCACGTATCAAATTTTTGCGACCCGCAAAGATGTTGTTCAATCTCGCCAAAATAGCTTTAAATCGGCAGGGTTCTCTCCTGTTTTAGCTGATGCTCATTCTCATGGTTTATTAGCACTATGGCAGCAAGCTGTACTTGTCTATCCAACGAATAGTAATTGGATGTTAGTTGATATTGGTCACTTGCAAACAACTTTCTGTATAGCCCCTCCAACAGGTAATTTTTACAGTAAAAGCGTGGCGTTTGGTGCTTCATTATCCGTAAGTGAAACAGAAAAAATGGAAGATGTTCCCATTAATCTATCGACTGAAACTAAGTTTTTTGCTCAGCTGTTTGCTCATATACAGCGACAAAGTACGTTGTATTCATCTACGCATCATCACAAGGTGGAAGGTATTTGGCTTACGGGTGGAGGCTCCATGATCCCTGGGTTATCTGACTTGTTGAGCTATGAGTTATCACTTCCTGTTATTGAATTAGTACTTCCCTCCTTAATTAATGTATCTCACAAAAAAATCATGCAACCAAATAAACAAGCTAACCAATATGCGTCCGCCTTAGGCTTGGCATTAAGAGGGGTCAAATGGCTTACCAGATAAATTTATTACCTTGGAGAGAGGAACAAAGAACGAAGTATAAGCAGCGATTTATATTGATGTTGATATTAGGCGTTATGCTATCTGTATTCTCTCAGTGGGGAGTTGCTCAATTTTTGGAACAACAAACGATTCAGCAAGAAGAAAGAAACCGTTCTTTAAAAAATCGAGTCGCTTTTTTAAATGAAGAATTAAAAGGGTTAAATGAAATTGGTAAGCAGCATGAAGAGATCCTCACTCGTTTAGAGGCAGTAGAACTGCTTCAACATAATCGAAACCAGACGACTCAATTATTAAACGTTTTGCCCGTAATGATTGATGAAGGTATCTATCTTAATAAAGTACGAATGCATGAGAGACAAGTGGAAATAAAAGGCTTCAGTGACAGTAATGCTCGCTTGGCTAGTATGCTTGATAAGTTAGAACGTTCTCCTCATATCGCGTCGGTAGAAATGCATTCAATAGTGTCAGGCGAAAAGATATTTGGTCATGATATGAGCCGATTTGAAGTGTCATTTCGATTATTTTCTTTAAGAAAAGAAAATGAAGAGGAAAAAGATAATGGCTGATTGGAGAGAGTTAGATCTTGATGAAGTTACTGAATGGCCATTAGTCCCTCAATTGGTCGTGATTTTTTTATTGTGTTTATGTGTTTACGCTGCCGGTTATTGGTTTTGGTTAAAACCAATGGGAGAGAATATTGAACAATTAAAGCAATCTGAAATAACACTAAAAAGTACGGTGAAATATAAATATAACCAAGTTGCTGCGATGCCAAAAATGAAAGAGCAATTAAATGTACTGAATCAGCGTTATGAGTTTTTAGCTCAGCAGTTACCTGCTCAAAAAGAATTGGCAAGCATGCTCTCTGGTATTAACCAAGTTGGCCTACAAAATAAACTAACTTTTACACGTATTGATTGGGGGGAGAAACAGAAAAAAGACTTCCTTTACAAGTTACCTTTAAATATTGAACTGACTGGTCAGTACCATGATATAGGCTCATTTTCTGAGGCGATTGCTGACCTTCCTCGAATTGTTAGCTTGGAAAATGTTGATATCCAACGAGTGAGTACAGAAAGTAGCACGCTGCACTTTCGTGTAATGGCTTATACCTATCAATTTAGGGGGAAGGATGAAGAAGAGTAGAGTATACCTATTGCTAATCAGTGGATTAATCCTATCAGGATGCAAAGCCAACAAAGAATCACTTGAAGTATTTTATGCTGATGCCAAGCAACAAGGGAAAGCTGAAGTTGCAAGACTATCCGATGTCGTTCCTTTTGAAGTAGAAGTTTACTCTAAATCATCTGAACGCTCTCCTTTTGTATTGCCTAAACAACCCGAAAGAGCAACACAGCCAGTCAAGAAAAAAGCGTGTTGGCAGCCGAAATATCGTAAGAAAACAGGGAGTTTAGAGAGATATTCACTGCATAAATTACGATTCAAGGGAGTGATGGGTTCTGATTCTGATATAACCGCATTAATGCAGACCCCCAGAGGTAGTGTTGTAAAGGTACAAAAAGGGCAATTCATGGGGCTTAATAATGGTCAAGTAATTGAGATTAAATCAAGGCAAGTAACGTTAAAAGAAACGTTACCAGATGGGCTCGGTTGTTGGCAGAAACGATATATTAAATTAGCGTTAAAGCATTAATTTTTTAAAGAAAACGTTAATTTAAAAAATACTTATAATTTATAAAAAAGATTGATTTATAAAAGGTTAGGAAAAATATCATGTTGCTAGGACGCAAGAAAATTATCAATTTACTGGGTGTTCGATTATGTGCCCTTTTCATATTCAGCTTGGTGAGCTTCACAGCGTATGCTGAAGAGGTTGTGATGAACCAGGTTCTGGATATTAATTTCCAATTAAGTAAGAAAAAAGAAGGTGTCATCACAGTCGATCTTGCCTCTGCCACTGCAGCGGTTGATTTAAGAAAAGAGAATGATAAATTAATTATTGAATTACATGACACGAAAGTCAGTGATGATAAGTTAGTTATTTTAGATGTTGAAGATTTTGCAACCTTAGTATCTCGTATTGAAACGTTTAGAGAGCCTAACAGTACGATTTTATCTGTAGATATTAAAGGAGATTACCAATACGACTATTTCTTAAAAGATAGGTCGTTACAGGTGGTGGTATTTCAGCAGACAATAAAGCCTGAATCTCAATTGATTAAGGCGGGTGAAGGGGAAAGTAAACCTATATCTATCAATTTTCAGGATATTCCAGTACGGCATGTACTGCAGTTAATTGCAGATTATAACGATTTTAATTTGGTCGTCGCTGATTCAGTTGAAGGTAACTTAACTTTACGTTTGGATGGTGTTCCTTGGCAGCAAGTGTTGGATATTATTTTACAAGTAAAAGGTTTAGACAAACGAGTTGAAGGAAATGTAGTACTTATTGCACCTAAATCGGAGTTAGATGCACAAGAGCAACAAGTGTTAGAGCAAGCTCAAATGACATCGGAACTTGCCACTCTTTCATCAGAAATATTATCAGTAAAGTATGCAAAAGCCTCTGATATTGCAGAGCTATTAGTTGGTGATGGAGAGATAACTATGCTTTCAAGCCGAGGAAGTATTACGGTTGATGAAAGAACTAACTCACTATTATTACGAGATTTACCAGAAAATATCATCGTGATTAAAGACATTATAGATACGCTTGATGTACCGATCAAACAAGTTCAAATTGAAGCTAGAATTGTAACCGTCAATGAAGGTAATTTAGATGAATTAGGCGTTCGCTGGGGTGTATCAAATACGAATGGTAGTACAACGGTTGGTGGTTCTATTGAGAGTAACTTAGCAGCCATTGGTATTTATGATGGTGGTGATGGTGGTTTACCTGTTGATGACTTTTTAAATGTAAATTTAGGGGTAACCAACCCTGCAGCATCAAGCATTGCTTTCCAAGTTGCTAATTTAGGGTCTAATTTACTTTTAGATTTGGAACTCTCAGCTTTACAGGCAGAATCAAAAGCAGAGATTATTTCTAGTCCTCGTTTGATTACAACTAATAAGAAACCAGCTTATATTGAACAAGGAACTGAGATTCCATACTTGGAAGCATCTTCTAGTGGAGCGACGTCGGTATCTTTTAAAAAAGCAGTGTTAAGCTTGATGGTAACGCCGCAAATAACACCAGATAATCAACTCGTGTTGGATTTAATTGTTACTCAAGATAGGCCCGGTGAGATAGTAAAAACAGGTACTGGTGAGGCGGTAGCTATTGATACTCAACGTATTGGAACTCAAGTACTTGTTGATAATGGTGAAACCGTAGTTTTAGGTGGTATTTATCAACATTCTATATCAAATAGTGTAGAGAAAGTGCCACTACTTGGTGATTTACCTCTGCTTGGTGCCTTATTTAGTCGCACCTCTGAAAATATAGGTAAAAAAGAATTATTAATCTTCGTTACCCCAAAAGTTGTTATACAGTAATAACATAGCGGCTAAGATTGGGTTATTTTTAGGTGAAAAGAGCTCTTAAAAAAAATTATTATGCTGAACTTTTCATCTAGCTATTGCAATCACTAGCTATTAACTGAGATAATTTTTGGTCTTATCACGAAATATCTGTGAGGAATATGGTGCCACAGAAGAATGTCTATTGAAGAGACAACTGTTGGCAATGTCGTTAATGAACTTTGCATAATTTCTAAAAAATGGCTGAAAAACGAAATATTTTCCTTGTTGGCCCAATGGGCGCCGGCAAAAGTACAATTGGTAGACACTTAGCACAGCAACTTCATATGGAGTTTCTTGATTCTGATACGGTAATTGAAGAACGCACAGGCGCTGATATCGCTTGGGTATTCGACGTAGAAGGTGAAGAAGGATTCCGTGTACGTGAAGAAGGTGTAATTAACGATTTAACTCAAGAGCAAGGCATTGTACTTGCGACGGGTGGTGGCTCTGTAATTAGTAAAGAGAGTCGCAATCGTTTATCTGCTCGCGGTGTCGTTGTATATCTTGAAACTACAATTGAGAAGCAATTAGCTCGTACACAACGAGATAAAAAACGTCCGTTGCTTCAAACTGATGAGCCTCGAGAAGTGTTAGAAGCACTAGCGAAAGAGCGTAATGCACTTTATGAAGAAGTGTCTGATTATGTTGTTCGTACTGATGATCAAAGTGCAAAAGTAGTGGCAAATCAAATCATCCAAATGCTTGAAGAGCGTTAATTCAAGTTATTTACTAAGACAGATACTGGGACCGAATCATGGAAACGATTCATGTAGATTTAGCAGAACGTAGCTATCCCATCTCTATCGGCGCCGAGTTGTTTTGCAACCCGGCGCATTTTTCATCTGTAATACCTGCCAAAAAACGTGTTGTCGTTATTAGTAATGTAACGGTTGCTCCGTTATATGCTCAACAAATTATCGATACACTAAATACGTTTGAATGCCAAGTATCACTGCTAGAATTAGACGATGGTGAGCAATACAAAAACTTAGATACCTTCAATAATATTTTGACTTTCTTACTTGAAGAAAACCACAGCCGCGATGTAACCATTGTTGCTTTAGGTGGTGGTGTCGTTGGTGATGTTGTCGGTTTTGCTTCTGCGTGTTACCAACGTGGTGTTGATTTTATTCAAATTCCAACCACTCTACTTTCGCAAGTTGATTCTTCGGTTGGTGGCAAGACAGCAATTAATCATCCACTTGGAAAAAATATGGTGGGTGCATTCTATCAACCCAAAGCCGTTATTATTGATATCAATTGCCTAAAAACCTTACCTGAGCGTGAATTCGCAGCAGGGATGGCTGAGGTGATTAAGTACGGTATTATTATTGACCGTGAATTCTTTGATTGGCTTGATGGAAACATGGATAAACTGTATGCATTGGATCACGATGCGTTGGTTTATGCTATTTCACGTTGTTGTCAAATTAAGGCTGATGTTGTAGCAAAAGATGAAAAAGAATCAGGGATGCGTGCACTCTTGAACCTAGGTCATACTTTTGGTCATGCGATTGAAGCTGAAATGGGTTACGGTAACTGGCTTCATGGTGAGGCGGTTTCTGCAGGCACTGTAATGGCAGCAGTGACAGCTCAAAAAGTAGGTTTAATTTCGCAAGATGATGTAGAGCGTATTTGTGCCCTACTAGAAAAAGCGAAATTACCTCTAAAAGCCCCGAAAGAAATGACAGTTGAGGCATTTATGAAACATATGATGCGTGACAAGAAAGTATTGTCAGGTAAATTACGCTTGGTACTGCCGACATCAATTGGTAGCTCTGAAGTAGTAACAGGTGTTTCTGAAGATGTGCTTGCTGAAGTAATTGAGCAGTGTAAGGCATAAGATATGAGTATTGGTCATGATTTAACGGTATTGGAATTAGAAAGCCAAATTGATGTGTTATCTCGCATTCAATTTGTATCGCGTTTTGGTTCTAACTTAATGCATATTGAAGGCGTTAAAGGTTCTGGTAAATCATGGTTGGCTCAGCGCTATCTTGAAAAGTGGTGCGATGAAGCAGATCAAGTTCTGCTCATGTGCCACTCTAGTCAAACTACTCAGCAACAACGAGGCATTATTTTAAAACAGATGGTGCGAGATCCTCTGTTTAATGAGTTTGATACCGTTGTTGATAGTGTTGGTCGGATGCTTGCGGGTGAAAAATGTAACTTAGTCTTAGTGATTGATGATGCACACCTGCTTTCTTCTGAATTACTGAGTGAACTTTGGTTACTAGTTCAAAAAGCACAATCAGCTCCTAATTGGCAGATCAATGTATTGTTGTTTGCTGAAAAGGGAAAACTTACCTTACCGCTTTCTCAAATGTCTTATGGGCAAGATAATAAGCCTGTAGATGTTGATATTGATGCGTTGAGTGAAGAAGAAGCTGCAACGTTTGCTGAACTTTTAGTTGTACGTTTTGCTGAGAGTCGAGAAGATAAGAATCGAATTCGAAATTTAGTTGATAAAAGTAACCGACTTCCTGCTGAGTTAATTGCTTTAGGTGAAAAGAAAACAGAGCGACGTATTATTATTCGCTCAGTAACTCATTCTCCTGTTGGTATCTTAGGATTAGCTTCTGTTTTATTACTAGGAGCTGTTGGAAGTTATTTTTGGTTTAACTCATCTTCTGTTGTATCAGAGCCATCTGTTGTTGATCTTGCTTTAGAGGGGGATACTCAACTTGTGATACCGGACTCTGAAACTAATGATCTTGTAATTAATAATTCAGATAATCAGAGCGTAGAAGATGACAGTAGCGCGATACCTCCAGAAATTATAGAGCTTCCAGTTATTGCTGAAACACCTCTTGAAGAGGGGCAGCGAGTGGTTGTGCCTTCTGAGCTTGTAGATTCTCTAATTCATGAATCTAAGTTAGCCTCTGAATCTATAACGGACACAGTTATAGAAAAGAAAGAAAGCCTAGTTAGTGACTCAGATAAAACCATAAAAGCCATTGCTAAAACAATTAATGCTGTGCCAGAGGTTAAAGTTAAACCTGAGACTAAAACAGTATCAGAAAGCAAGGATGCATTAAGAAAAAAAGAACCATCAAAAAATAAAGTACTTTCAAGTACTCAAGATGAACCGCCAAAAGAAACACTTCAATTGGCAGATAAAGAGTTAAAAGCGATTTCTGAAAAACGCTATATTCTCCAATTAGCAGCATTAACAAATAGCAAAGCAGCACAAGAGTTTTTAAAGGAGCATGATATTGAAAGTTCGGCTCGTATTTATCAAACACTACGTAATGGCTCTATTTGGTATATCGTTACTTTTGGGGATTACGCTTCAATTTCATCAGCGCGTGGAGCTGTGAAAACTTTACCAAGCTCAGTTCAAAGTTTAGGTCCTTGGGCGAAATCTTTAGTACAGGTACATCGAGAGATTGATTCTGTAAAATAAGCGCTAAGATAAACAGACCCTAGTAAAAAAATAGGGTACAATCCCCCGCTTTCTGGATTAAGGTAAAAGGCGTAAAAGACGTATGAAAAAGCATCGTGCATTTCTCAAGTGGGCTGGCGGTAAATATAGCCTAGTAGAAGAAATTCAACGCCATCTTCCCGATGCTAGAAAACTGATTGAACCTTTTGTAGGTGCAGGCTCAGTATTTTTAAATACCGACTATGATCATTACCTTCTTGCCGACATCAACCCTGATTTGATAAATCTTTATAATCACCTTAAAGATGATCCAGAGCGTTTTGTTGAAGATGTACGTGTATTATTTCAGCCTGAATATAATCAAAAAGAAGTCTATTTGGATCTACGTATTGAATTTAATCAATGCACAGATACTTATCGCCGTTCTTTACTTTTCTTATACATGAATCGTCATGGTTTTAATGGGTTATGCCGTTATAACAAAAAAGGCGGTTTTAATGTTCCTTTTGGTTCATATAAAAAACCATACTTCCCAGAAAAAGAAATGTACTTTTTTGCCGAGAAAGCGAAGAAAGCGACATTTGTATGTGAAGGGTATGTAGATACGTTTAAACGAGCTCGAAAAGGGGCTGTTGTTTATTGTGATCCACCTTATGCTCCTTTATCGACAACTGCTAATTTTACTTCCTATGCAGGTAATGGTTTCTCTTTAGATGATCAAGCTGCTTTAGCGGATATTGCTGAAAAAGCCGCATTTGAGCGTGATATTCCAGTGCTTATCTCGAATCATGACACCACATTAACTCGTCGTCTTTACCATGGCGCTACGCTTAATACGATTAAAGTAAAACGTACAATAAGCAGAAATGGAGCCGGTCGTAATAAAGTAGATGAGCTTATGGCTTTGTTTCATGCGCCAGAGTGCACGGAATAATTTAAATGTTGCCCTTCAAAATTCCGTTCAAAAGGTTAACAGACCCTAAGACAGGTTTGTAATTATCAGGTAGAATTGCGCCGTCGATTTAATCGATTGCGCTATATCGTTATAGCGGTATTTAAAAATTATTAACCTGAGGCTCAACATGAAAGACTTTTTGATTGCACCATCTATTCTCTCTGCTGATTTCGCACGTCTTGGTGAAGACGTTGAAAAAGTATTAGCATCAGGTGCCGACGTCGTTCACTTCGATGTAATGGATAACCACTATGTACCAAACCTAACGTTTGGCGCACCAATCTGTAAAGCACTGCGTGACTACGGCATTACAGCTCCTATCGATGTTCATTTAATGGTTAAGCCAGTAGATAGCATAGTTCCTGAGTTCGCTAAAGCAGGTGCAACGATGATCACTTTCCATGTTGAAGCATCAGAACACATTGATCGCACTCTTCAATTAATTAAAGAAAACGGCTGTCAGGCTGGTGTGGTATTAAACCCAGCAACACCATTATCTTGCCTTGATTACATTATGGATAAAGTAGATATGATCTTACTTATGTCTGTAAACCCAGGTTTTGGTGGTCAGTCATTCATTCCTCATACTCTAGATAAACTGCGTGCAGTTCGTAAACTTATCGATGAATCAGGCCGTAATATTCGTCTTGAAATCGATGGTGGTGTGAAGGTTGATAACATTCGTGAAATCGCAGAAGCGGGTGCAGATATGTTCGTTGCAGGCTCTGCTATTTTCAATCAACCAAACTACAAAGAAGTGATTGATGAAATGCGTGCTGAATTAGCAAAAGTGAAAGGTAACTAGAATTCATGTTTGAAAACATCAAACTGATCGCTTTTGATTTAGATGGAACGCTACTTGATAGTGTTCCAGATTTAGCTCGCGCAGTTGACCTTGCTATGCAGGATGTAGGTTACCCAAGAGTAACGCTAGAACAAGCGTCTCATTGGATTGGTAACGGTGCTGATGTTCTTGTTTCTCGTGCACTAAGCCAAAGTGTCACAGTTCAAGAAGGACTTGCCCCTGAATTGATTAAACAGGCTCGTGCTCGTTTAGATCATCACTACCATGATGGTGGACATGAGTTAAGTCACTTATATCCAAAGGTAAAAGAGACACTAGAAGCCCTTCATCAACAAGGGTATACCTTAGCTCTTGTTACTAATAAACCCGCTCAATTTGTTCCAGAATTGCTTGAACAGCATCAATTGGCTCACCTTTTTGTTGATGTCATTGGTGGTGATACGTTTGTTGAGAAAAAGCCGAACCCATTTGCACTGAATTGGTTGCTAGATAAACATCAAATTAAGCCATCAGAAATGCTCATGGTTGGAGACTCAAAAAATGATATTCAAGCAGCAAAAGCAGCGGGATGTCATAGTTTTGGCCTAACTTATGGTTACAACCATGGCGAACCTATCGCAGACAGTAAGCCAGATGTAGTAAGTGATGAATTTAATCATTTATTAGCCGTGATGAGTGTGGCAAGATAGTATTCATTGATAAGTACAGCTAAATATAATTTTTGGCCTTATCAAAAAAAACAGAATAACCATTAAATGATCCCATCGTGGATCATTTAATTTTTACAGTTAAACAAGGAATCATAACCATGAGCAAGCCCATCGTATTAAGTGGTGTTCAACCATCAGGTGAACTAAGTATCGGTAACTACTTGGGTGCTCTACGTCAATGGCAACAGATGCAAGACGATTATGATTGTCAGTACTGTGTAGTAGACCTTCACGCAATTACAGTTCGCCAAGATCCTAAAGCGCTGCATGAAGCAACTCTCGATGCACTGGCAATTTGTCTAGCGGTTGGTGTTGATCCAAAGAAGAGCACGCTATTTGTTCAGTCGCACGTACCAGAGCATGCTCAACTTGGTTGGCTTCTTAACTGTTACACTCAAATGGGTGAATTGAATCGTATGACTCAATTCAAAGATAAATCAAAGCGTTATGCAAATGACATTAACGTAGGTTTGTTTGATTACCCAGTATTAATGGCGGCAGATATTCTACTTTATGGCGCACATCAAGTGCCTGTAGGTAGTGATCAAAAGCAACATTTAGAATTAGCGCGTGATATTGCCAACCGTTTTAACAATATCTACAGCCCTGAAGCGCCATTATTTACCGTGCCAGAACCGTACATTCCACAAGTGAATGCGCGTGTAATGAGCCTGCAAGATGCGACGAAGAAAATGTCTAAATCAGATGATAACCGCAAGAACGTTATTACGCTGCTAGAAGATCCTAAGTCGATTCTTAAGAAGATTAATAAAGCACAAACAGATGCAGAAATGCCACCGCGTATTGCTCATGATTGGGAAAATAAAGCGGGTATTTCAAACCTTATGGGTCTGTACTCTGCGGCATCAGGTAAAACGTTTGAAGAGATCGAAGCTCAATACCAAGGTGTTGAAATGTACGGTCCATTCAAGAAAGACGTAGGTGAAGCGATTGTTACCATGCTTGAGCCGATTCAATCTGAATACAAGCGTATTCGTGAAGATCGTGCCTACATGGATTCAGTAATGAAAGCGGGTGCTGAAAAAGCATCAGAGCGCGCTGCAGTAACGTTGAAAAAAGCGTTTGAAGCCGTTGGTTTTGTTACTCGCCCATAGTCTTTAGCTCTGATAAAATAGATTGCTCGTAGGGTTTCCTTACGGGCAATTTTTATTTCTTATTCATCTTCCTAAGTAGTTTTTTATGCTGTTAATGATCGATAATTATGATTCGTTTACCTATAACTTATATCAGTATTTCTGTGAGTTAGGTGCTGAGGTAAAAGTTGTACGTAATGATGAAATTGACATTGCAGGCATTGAGGCTCTTAATCCATCCCATTTAGTGATTTCTCCGGGTCCTTGTACGCCAAATGAAGCAGGTATTTCTTTACAAGCCATTGAATATTTCGCAGGGAAATTACCAATCCTGGGTGTGTGTTTAGGTCATCAAGCTATTGCTCAAGTATTTGGTGGTGATGTCGTGCGTGCTAAAAAAGTAATGCATGGTAAAACCTCACCAATTATTCATACCAATCAGAGTGTATTTAAAGACTTGAATAACCCCCTTACTGTCACTCGATACCATTCCCTTATTGTTAAAGCTGAAACTCTGCCTAGTTGCTTTGAAGTGACTGCATGGACAGAAACTGAAGCGGGAACCATGAGTGAGATTATGGGGTTCTGTCATAAAACCTTACCAATCGAAGCTGTTCAATTTCACCCTGAGTCAATAATGACTGAGCAAGGTCATGATATTTTGGCTAACTTTATTAATAAATAATTAATAACCTCGACTACATCCAGAGCGATCCAGTTCACTCTTCTCACTTTTTCTTTTTCCTTTTTTAACTCTTATTTATTTGATGATTTATGCATAAGAGTAATGCCTTCTATTCTTATAAATTCGTTTACTTATCTACCTACCTGCTATAGCGTGGAATTATAACTATTCTAAAAAACTGACTGATAAGTCATGTTTGGCTATAAAAAGGAACTTTTTTAGTTCAAAAAAAGAATTTTGTGCTATTGAAAAGGTTAATGGTTTGTAAATATTATGCTGAAAAACGGCATACGCAGAAGGAAAGTGTGATGACGACCAATTCACAAGTCGAACGTAAAGATTTTAATGATGTAATGGTACCTTGTTATAACCCGATGGAAATTATTCCAGTCAAAGGTGAAGGTGCTCGTATATGGGATCAAGCAGGAAAAGAGTACATTGATTTTGCTGGCGGCATTGCCGTAAGTTGTTTGGGTCATTGTCACCCTGTGATGGTTAACGCGTTGCAAGAGCAGTCACAGAAGCTGTGGCATCTTAGTAATGTGATGACCAATGAACCAGCTATTCGTTTAGCGAAAAAATTAACTGAAGTGTCATTTGCTGAGAAAGTATTTTTTGCCAACTCTGGTGCAGAAGCGAATGAAGCAGCATTGAAGTTAGCTCGACGCTGGGCAGTTGATGTTCATGGTGCAGAGAAAAGTGAAATCATTGCCTTTAAACAAGGCTTTCACGGTCGAACTTTCTTTACGGTAACGGTTGGTGGTCAAGCGGCTTATTCTGATGGTTTTGGTCCTAAGCCGGGTGATGTTACTCATCTTGAATATAACAATCTTGCAGAGCTTGAAGCACACATGTCAGAAAAAACCTGTGCGATCATGATGGAGCCATTGCAAGGTGAAGGTGGACTGATTTCACCTACATCAGAATTTGTAGAAGGTGTAAGAGCGCTGTGTGATAAATACAACGCGCTACTTATTTTTGATGAAGTACAAACAGGTAATGGCCGTACTGGTGACTTTTATGCTTATCAAGGTTTAGGTGTTACACCTGATATTTTAAGTACAGCAAAATCATTAGGTGGCGGTTTCCCAATTGGTGCCATGCTAACCACGACAGAGCTTGCTCAGCACTTAAAAGTGGGTACTCATGGCTCTACTTATGGTGGAAATCCATTAGCGTGTGCAGTAGCTGAAGCTGTGATTGAAGAAGTATCAAAACCAGAAACGTTGGCTGGCGTAAAAGAGCGCGAGCAATGGTTCCGTGATGGACTCGAAGCACTTAATGCAAAATACGATATGTTTGCTGAAATCCGTGGTAAAGGTTTATTACTGGGTGCTGCATTAAATGAGGAATGGCAAGGACGTGCACGTGATGTACTTGTTGCAGCTGGAGAACAAGGATTAATGGTCTTGGTCGCAGGTGTCAATGTGGTTCGCTTTACTCCATCATTAGTTATTACAAAAGAAGAAGTTGAGTTAGGTTTTGAGCGTTTAGACAAGGCTCTCTCTTCTTTAAAAAAATAGATTTATATAGGAACTTTGGCAGCTCAGGGGTTTGAGTTGCCTTCTTTTTATTTATATAAATAAATTTACATTCTAAAGTGTTCACTCCAATAGATAGCCTTGAAGTTATATCTATTGGACTTAGCACAGCCAATGAAACATCGCATCGGAGGGAATATTGATGCTTGTTATTCGTCCTATCACTCAGGAAGATTATCCTGCGCTTCATCAATGTGCCGTAGAATCAGGTCATGGTTTTACTTCATTACCAGTTAACGAAGAGCAATTACGAAATAGAATTGACCACTCCATAGATAGCTTTGAAAAAGAAGTTCAATCGCCAGGTACAGAAGGCTACCTTATGGTGGGAGAAGACTCTGTAACGGGTGAAGTAACAGGTACAACAGGGATAGAAGCGGCGGTTGGCTTAGATTCTCCTTTCTATAATTATCACATCAGTAAAGTTGTGCATTTTTCTCGTAAATTGGATGTACATAATGTAGTTAAAGTTCTTACGTTTGGGAGTAATTACACTGGCAGTACTGAGATCTGTACGCTTTTCTTACGCCCTGAATTTAGAGAAGGCCTTAATGGTCGCTTGATGTCGAAAGCTCGATTTTTAATGATGGCAGAACACCCACATCGATTCTCTGACACAATTTTTGCTGAAATGCGCGGTGTCTCGGATGAAGAAGGTGAATCCCCATTTTGGAAATGGTTACAGAAACACTTTTTCTCTATCGATTTTACCGAAGCAGATTATTTAACAGGTATTGGTTACAAAGGCTTTATTGCCGACTTAATGCCGAAACTACCAATTTATGTCAGCTTACTAAGTAAGGAAGCGCAAGCAGTTATCGGTAAGGTACATGATAAGACCAAACCTGCGCTAAGACTATTAGAAACGGAAGGCTTTCGTTGCCGTGGTTACGTTGATATTTTTGATGCTGGCCCAACTGTCGAGTGTGATTTACGTAGCATTGAATCGGTGCGAAATTCATTTAAAGCAAAAGTAATTATTACGGAACATAACAGCTCGCAACAGTATTTAATCTCAAATACATCGTTTGAGAATTTCAGAGCAACAGCAACTACTGCCGCTTATGACAAGGCGACTGATACCGTTCATTTAACTCAAGAAGCTGCAACGGCTTTACAAGTTAATGTAGATGATTACGTACGATTATTAGCTCAATAGAGGACAAAGGATATGACACATTGGATTGCAGGGGATTGGGTTTCAGGTAATGGTGAAACGATACAATCAGTAAGCCCGTACAACAGTGAAGTGGTGTGGGAAGGTGATAGCGCAACCAAAGAGCAGGTTGAGTCAGCCGTTAGTGCGGCACGTCATGCCTTTATTGAGTGGAAAAAACAGCCTTTTGAAGCGCGCCAAGTGATTATTGAGCGTTTTGCCGAATTAGTAAAAGAGAATGCAGATCAGATAGCTGAAGTGATTGCGAAAGAAACCGGTAAGCCATTTTGGGAAACCAAAACTGAAGCAGGTGCGATGGTAGGTAAGATCGCAATTTCTATTCGTGCTTATCATGAGAGAACGCCTTATAAAGAGCGTGAAGCGGCGGGAAATAAAATAGTACTAAGACATCGTCCATTAGGTGTAATGGCTGTTTTTGGCCCGTACAACTTCCCTGGGCACCTTCCTAATGGTCATATTGTTCCAGCACTGCTTGCCGGTAACACTGTAGTGCTAAAACCATCAGAGCAGACGCCATGGACCAGTGAAGTGATTATGAAACTATGGCAACAAGCAGGTTTGCCAAATGGTGTGATTAATCTAGTACAAGGTGCTCGTGCAACAGGTGAAGCGCTAGCGGGAGCTAAAGGTATTGATGGCCTGTTATTTACCGGTAGTGCGAATACTGGACATATCTTACATCGCCAATTTTCAGGAGACACAGGGAAAATGCTGGCTCTAGAAATGGGCGGTAATAATCCGATGGTTATTTCAAAAGATTTTGGTGATCAAGAAGCGGCAGTTTACACCATTATTCAATCGGCATTTATTAGTGCAGGTCAACGTTGTACGTGTGCTCGTCGCTTGTATGTTCCTATTGGAAAAGCAGGCGATGAATTGTTAGCTCGCCTTGTTGAAGTAGCAAAAAGCATCGTTGTTGACCAACCGTTTGCTGATAATACTCCGTTTATGGGCTCGCAAATATCAGTCGCAGCGGCAGAATTTATTCTAAACGCTCAGAAGAATTTACAAGACTTGGGTGGAGAGCCTTTGCTTGAAGCTAAAAGTTTAGGTCATGCCTTTGTTTCTCCAGGTATTATCGATGCCACTAATGTTGCTGAATTACCGGATGAAGAATACTTTGGGCCATTATTACAAGTGGTGCGTTATGAGACATTAGAAGAAGCCGTAGAGCTTGCTAATGATACTCGTTATGGATTATCGGCAGGTCTTGTTTCAACTGATGACAGTGAGTGGGAATATTTTGTAGAGCATATTCGTGCTGGTATTGTAAATCGTAACCGTCAACTGACTGGAGCAAGTGGTGACGCGCCATTTGGTGGTCCTGGTGCATCAGGAAACATGAAACCAAGTGCGTATTACGCTGCTGATTATTGTGCATACCCAATGGCATCAATGGAAGGCGATATGTGTGAAATTCCAGCTCAACTCTCTCCGGGTTTAACTCTATAAGAGGCGATAAACATGAATAATGTAAACTCTTTATTTTCGTCATTGTGGCAAGATTATATTGCGCGCTTATCCCCATCTGCTGGGAAGGTACATCAATTATTGTCTAATAACGATGAACTGATTAACGATCATATTGCGCTACGTACGTTTAATTTACCTAAAGTCGGGCTACAGACTCTCGCTGCGCCATTTTTAGCAATAGGCTATAAAGCGTGTGAGACTTATGACTTTGAAGCTAAAAAACTGAAAGCGCAGCATTTTGAGCACCCAGATCCTAATGCACCACTCGTTTTTATTAGTGAATTATTAGTAGAAGAGTTATCAGCTGAAACACAGGACATTATTCATGGTTTGGTTGAACAGGTGCCAGCACACTATTTTGCCACCAGTGATTTTCTTTCTTCTGGTAGGCCTTGGACATTAAGTTTCGAAGACTATCAAGTATTAGCAAAAGAAAGTGAATACGCTTCTTGGTTAGCGGCTCATGGTTATGGCGCTAATCACTTTACGGTTTACGTCAATCAGCTTGAAGAGTTTGCTGAAGTGGTTGATGTGAACCAACACTTACGTGATGCAGGTTTTGCAATGAACGAAGTGGGTGGTGAAGTGAAAGGATCTCCAGAGGTTTACTTAGAACAGTCATCAACAATGGCGGATAAAGTGAAAGTGAATTTTACTGAGGGTGAGTTTGAAATTCCTGGTGGATTTTATGAGTTTGCTAAGCGATATACGTTACCAAATGGGAAAATATATACGGGATTTGTTGCTGCCTCTGCTGACAAGATTTTTGAAAGTACAAATAGTTAGGCTTTGAGTTTTGAGCATAAAAAAACGCAGCTCAAGGGCTGCGTTTTTATTTGTTTAAGGTAAGCGTTAAATTAACGAGTACCGTAAACTACAATTGTTTTACCGTGTGCAGAGATCAAGTTTTGCTCTTCAAGCATCTTCAAGATACGGCCAACAGTTTCACGTGAACAACCTACAATTTGACCGATCTCTTGACGAGTGATCTTAATTTGCATGCCATCTGGGTGAGTCATCGCATCAGGTTGTTTAGCAAGGTTTAGTAGCGTTTGTGCGATACGGCCAGTAACGTCTAAGAATGCTAAATCACCTACCTTTTGGCTAGTGATTTGTAGACGAGTTGCCATTTGCGCTGAAAGACGCATCAAGATATCTGGATTAACCTGGATAAGTTGACGGAATTTCTTGAATGAAATTTCAGCTACTTCACAAGGGCTTTTTGCACGAACCCATGCTGAACGTTCTTGACCTTCTTCAAACAAGCCAAGCTCACCAATGAAGTCACCTTGGTTAAGGTAAGAAAGGATCATCTCCTTTCCTTCTTCATCTTTAATCAGTACAGCAACAGAACCTTTTACGATGTAGTAAAGCGTTTCTGCTTTTTCACCAGCGTGGATAAGTGTGCTTTTTGAAGGATATTTATGGATATGACAGTGAGACAAAAACCATTCTAATGTTGGATCTGTCTGAGGTTTACCTAGAACCATACTTTATACTTCCTCTGCGTTTGCCAAGTAGGCGATATCCATTTTAAAATAACTGAGCCAAATATCAGTTTGGCCTATACAATATGGTTATCGGAACAAGGCTGCATGTTCGTTGAGATAATTGATAAAATCATACCTTGTTTCGCAATCGATTTCTTGACTTTGATCGTATGAAATGTGCGACAAAGGGCACACTTTCGTGAAATGGATCACGAGTTTTCCTTTTATGTAGTAAAGAGGCTTTTATGAACGCTGAAGTTGAATGGATTGAGGGATTTACTTTCTTAGGTCAATCTCAATCGGGCCATTCTGTTGTTATGGATGGAAATGGCGGAGAAAAAGCACCAAGCCCAATGGAAATGCTTTTAATGGCTGCTGGAGGTTGCAGTTCGGTTGATGTTGTTGCAGGGTTAAAATCAGAAAATCAAGCTGTCACTGGTTGTGTAGCAAAACTGTCAAGCGAGCGCCGTGAGGTTGCCCCAAAGCTGTTTACTTATATTAATATTCATTTTGAAGTAAGTGGTGAGAGCCTTGACCCTAAGATTGTTGAGCAAGTAACTGCAGATTCATTACAGAAATATTGTTCAGTATGTTTGATGCTAGGTGAAGGCATTGAAATGACTCATTCTTGGGATATTGTTTAGTTGTTAGCTTCATTAATATCAAAAAGCCTCACACATTTATTATGAGTGAGGCTTATTTTATTTTTACTGTTTGTTTATCAAAAATTACAGAATAAAGCGGCTTAGATCTTCATTTGTAATTAATTCACCTAAGCGAGATGTTACATAAGCAGCATCAACGATTAAGCTTTCGCCATTCTTTTCTGATGCATCATAAGAAATCTCTTCCATTAGACGCTCCATCACAGTATGCAGACGACGAGCACCAATGTTTTCTGTGCTTTCATTTACTTTAAATGCTGACTCAGCAATGCTATCAATCCCATCAACAGTAAATTCAATATTTACATTTTCTGTTGCGAGTAAGGCAATGTATTGTTCAGTTAATGATGCATTTGGTTCAGTTAAGATACGTTTGAAGTCATTGGCAGTTAGGGCCTCAAGTTCAACTCGGATCGGTAAACGACCTTGTAGCTCAGGGATCAAATCAGATGGTTTTGCCATTTGGAAAGCGCCTGATGTGATAAATAGCATATGGTCTGTTTTAACCATTCCGTGTTTAGTACTCACTGTACTGCCTTCCACTAATGGAAGTAGGTCACGCTGTACGCCCTCACGAGAAACATCACCTGATTGTGAATTTGAACCTTTACAGATCTTATCAATTTCATCAATGAAAACAATGCCGTGGTTTTCAACATTAAAGATAGCTTGCTCTTTAAGTTCTTCTGGGTTGACTAGTTTAGCGCCTTCTTCTTCAGTTAGAGCTTTAAGCGCATCTTTAATTTTCATTTTACGCTTTTTAGTCGTTTCACCACCAGATAGATTTTGGAACATGCCTTGAAGTTGGTTTGTCATCTCTTCCATGCCAGGAGGAGCCATGATCTCAACACCAACTTGAGGTGCAGCTACATCTACTTCAATTTCTTTATCATCTAGTTTTCCTTCACGTAATTTTTTACGGAAAGATTGGCGAGTACCAGAATCATTATCACTTTCTTCATTCTTACCCCATGCATCACGAGCTGGAGGTAATAAAATATCTAAAACACGGTCTTCAGCTTGTTCTTCAGCGCGGAATTTTACTTTTTCTACCGCTTGTTGGTGCGTCATTTTGATCGCAACATCAGTCAAATCACGAATTATGCTTTCAACTTCTTTACCAACATAGCCCACTTCTGTGAACTTAGTTGCCTCTACTTTAATGAAAGGTGCGTTAGCCAGTTTTGCTAAACGGCGAGCGATTTCTGTTTTACCAACACCTGTTGGACCGATCATTAAAATATTTTTTGGGGTAACTTCTGCGCGCAACTCAGCATCGAGCTGCATACGACGCCAGCGGTTACGTAGTGCGATTGCCACTGAGCGTTTTGCTTTATCTTGACCAATAATATGGCTATCTAGTTCGTGTACAATTTCACGAGGGGTCATCTCAGACATGGGTATTCCTTATTATTTGTCGTTAAACGTTCAGTTCTTCAACGGTATGGTTATGGTTAGTGTAGACGTCAATATCGCCAGCAATAGTAAGAGCTTTTGTAGCAATATCACGTGCATCTAAATCGGTATTTTCTAGTAATGCTGTCGCTGCAGAGCGAGCAAAGTAACCACCAGAACCGATAGTTAATAGATCATTATCGGCATTAATTAAATCACCAGTACCACTAATGATTAGAGATGTCGTTTTGTCTGCCACAATAAGCATTGCTTCAAGACGACGAAGAGCACGATCACTACGCCACTCTTTTGCTAATTCAACTGCAGCTTTAGTTAAATTGCCTTGATGCATTTCCAGTTTACGTTCACATAGGTCGAACAGAATAAAGGCATCGGCTGTGCTGCCAGCGAAACCAACAAGAACTGAATCATTATATAATCGACGTACTTTCTTTACGTTGCCCTTTGCGATCATATCGCCTTGAGATGCTTGGCCATCGCCAGCCACCACTACTTTGCCTTCACGGCGTACAGAAACAATTGTAGTCACGAGTAAAACCTCTTATTCGATGAGATAACGTAGAAACGATTACTTTCATCTTTCATGATTATTACTACTGTAATGGGGGGAGGGTTCTTGATTTTCAAGACGCCTAGGTAGAAAAAAGGAGCACGTGATGTGCTCCTTTAGAAATCTGTGGGCTAGTATTGATTTTTATTTATTGGTCTTTCCAAATAGCGCAAGGTTCAATTTTAGCACGCTGTAATTTATGGCGATCTTTTTCTGCATCACGTTTAAATTTATATGGTCCAAGAACCACTTTATACCAACTGCTGCCTTGAGCATGTCGAACGGTAGAAGTTATCCCTTGAAAGGCAATATTCATTTTTCTTTCTTCAGCTTGGGAGCGTGTTTTATAAGCACCACATTGCATAATGTAAGGTATCTTTGATACTTTAAGCTCTTTTTGTTCGACAGCAATTTCTTTATTTGGTAAATCATCCATGTATGTCCATTGCTCTTCTGGCAATGGTGGGATCTCTTTTGCTGGCGTTTTTTGTTTTGCTTTAACTGGCGTAATGTCTACGGCAGGTTCAGAGTTTGTATCCGCTTTTTGAACGGGAGCATCATTTAAGAAGTAGAGAGCATAACCAAACACTGAAACTAATAAACCAGCGACAGCGACAGCCTTCCAAGGCGTTGAAGCGCTGGAAGAAGGCTGCTTAATGCTCTTTTTCTTAGCGGTGCTTTTTGTTGGTTTCTTAGGAGAACGTCCGCGTTTTACATAATCTTTATTGGCCACAGTCTTTACTTAAATACAGGATTACAGAGTACTGATCATGGTAATCAGTTGTGTGAGCTCATACCAGTATTTATGTAAAAAAGTACGCAAAAAGTCACTATTTAGATAAAAACATTGAATCAATCAATGGCAGTAGACTATCCATTTCTTTATTTTATAAAAATTGTGCTTTTATTTATTTTTAGGCGGTGCAGTACTTTCTCTGATTATTAGTGATGATTCCAATAAACGAGAGCCTGATCGAACATCATGGCCTTTTAATAATTCGAGCAACATCAACATAGATTGACGACCTATTTCATAACGAGGTTGTGAGATTGTCGTTAATCCAGGATCACTGTAGCTTGAGAAATCGATATCATCGAATCCCATAATTGAAATATCTTGAGGGACTCTAAATCCCATCTGTTTTGCTTTTTGAATTGCGCCAATCGCCATTACGTCATTATGACAAAAAACAGCGGTAGGGGGAGAAGAGAGTGAGAGTAATTCACTAATGGCTTTAGCGCCTGCTTCAAAAGTAAAGTTGCCGTATTTGACATATGATGACTTCATTGTTGTGCCAGCACGACGTAGTGCTTGCTGATAACCTTGATGTCTAAATTTGCAAAGTACTGATTCTTCAGGGCCTGAAAGTTCAGCAATTTGTTTATGACCTAATTTAGTTAAGTAATTAACGGCTTCATAAGCGGCAGTTAGGTTATCAATATGGACGGTTGGAAGCTCTAGCTCAGGGGCATATTCACAAGCCATGACTAGAGGCGGTAAGTTTTTTTGTTCTTGGCGGCTAACATTAAAAGGAAGGTCTGAGCCCAGTAGTACCATCCCGTCTACTTGCTTGGTATAAATGAGGTTTGCAAAAGATTGCTCACGTTTCTTTTGTTGACTACTGTCACCGACTAAAACTATATAGCCATTCTCTACGGCGGTGTCTTCGATACCACGTAAAATATCACTAAAGTAAGGATCGCAAATATCAGGAACAATCGTCACTATTGTTTTGGATTCGTTGCGACGTAGAGTCCGTGTTAATGTGCTTGGAGAATACCCTGTTTCTAATACCGCATTTTCTACACGTTGACGGGTTGATAATGACACTTTTTCTGGTGCCATTAATGCTCGCGATACCGTAGCAGTTGATACTCCCGCCGATAAAGCAACATCCTTCATTGTCGCCATAATAACTATCTCCAATTATTCATATCTAAGTAAACGTTTGCTTTGTTTATTTGAGGAGATATTTTATGTGCAAAATAAAGAATTAAATACGGCACGTTTAACAAAAATTACATCTGTATTGTGATTTGACTCACATGAAGGCCGATTGTTTTCTTTAAGTCGGTAAATTAAATGTGAATGAATCCAAATTATTAGAATTATTAACTAAGATCTTGTGGCTCTATGTCTAAAGTCCAACGAACCTTTTTAGCCAAGGGGAGAAGTTCAATCGCAGCTTTAGCACCTCGTAACATGGATTGCATTACGGTTCTATTAGGCGCTTGAAAAAGTAATTGCCAACGGTATTTTCCTGCACGCCTAGCCAAAGGAGCTGGAATCGGGCCGAGCACAGGGGTTGCATCATGAAATTGTGGATGACTTTCTAAAATATCACGCACTTGGCGTAGAAACTGCTCTACATTTTCATTGTTATTTGATTCTGCTCTAAACAAAGATAAATGGGTGTAAGGTGGCAATTGGGCAAACTTACGTTCTTGTAAAGCGTACTCAGCAAAGTGCCCATAGCCTTGGTGTAATAAGCTCTGCAATAGAGAATGTTCAGGGTGATGGGTCTGTAAAATCACTTCCCCCGGTTTACTCGCACGTCCTGCTCGTCCTGCTACTTGTATAAATAGTTGAGCTAAGCGCTCTGGTGCGCGAAAATCACTACTAAATAGCGAACTATCGACATCAATTAACCCTACTAAAGTAACGTTAGGAAAGTGGTGGCCTTTGGCTAACATTTGAGTACCAATCAGAATTTGATATTCATTATTTTTAATCGCTTCTAAATAATTTTCGAGGCTGCCTTTTCTGCGAGTACTGTCTCTATCAATACGTACGGTCTTGTATTCAGGAAATAAGTTCATTAACTGAGTTTCAAGTTGCTCTGTGCCTACACCAACCGAGATCAGCTGAGTGGAGCCACACCCGCCACATTGATGCATAATTGGCTGTTGTGAACCACAATGGTGACAACGGATCTCGCTACTGTGCTGGTGGAACGTATAGAAAGCATCGCAACGTTTACATTCAGCCATCCAACCACATTCGTGACACATTAAGGCAGGAGAGAAGCCTCGGCGGTTTAAAAACAACATAACCTGATTGCCCTCAGATAGATGCTTTCTCATTTGAGCGATCAAAGGCGCAGATAATCCGCTATTTAAATACAGGCCTTTTACGTCTAACACTCCATGGCGAGCTGGAATTGCGGTACCTGCACGTTTCGTTAGCGTTAGGTGGTGATATTTCCCAATTTTAGCATTGTGTAACGTTTCTAGGGCTGGTGTTGCTGAGCCTAAAATAATAGGGATATTATCTAAATTGGCACGCATTACGGCTAAGTCACGAGCGTGATATCTCATGCTGTCTTGTTGCTTATAAGAAGCATCGTGCTCTTCATCGACAATGATGATGCCAAGATCATTAAATGGAGTAAAAAGGGCTGAGCGAGTACCTATGATAATGCCGGCGTGATTGTCTCGTGCTGCCAACCATGAATTTAAACGTTCAGTGTCATTAAGGCCTGAATGAATTACATCGACAGGAACATTGAAGCGACGTTTAAAGCGATTAATCGTTTGTGGGGTTAGGCCAATTTCAGGAACTAAAACCAGAGCTTGGCGACCTGCTTTTAAAATCGGCTCTAATAATTGCAAATAAACTTCGGTTTTTCCTGATCCTGTTACGCCATCTAGTAAGTAGCAGCCGAACTCAGGACTTGCATTGACGGTTGCAATCGCAATGGCTTGTTCTTCATTGAGTTGAGGCTTCTCTTGGGTTACTTCAACATTGCGTTGCCAATTACTTGGCTTTGGCGCAAGAGAAATTTCTTCTATCCACCCTTTATCAGCTACTGCTTTTAACGTGGCGGCAGTTATCTCTTCTTCAAGCATTTGTTCATGGCTACATTGTTGATGACGTACTAGATTGAGAGCTTTAGCTTGTTTAGGGGCACGGGTGAGCTTATTGAGGTCTTGGTTTTTACCTAATTCAGTGATCTGCCATGCTTTTAATGCTGTAAAACTGGCATCTCGGCCTTTGCGTAGCCATGCAGGCATTGCGTTAGCTAAGGTCTCACCTAAAGGGTACTGATAATAGGTGCTACTCCAATTAAGTAGCTTATAAAGATGAGGTGGCCACAATGAGCTATTATCAAATACTGCATCAATGCCTTTTAATTTTTCACGAGAAAATTCAGATTTATTACTGAGCTTTACTACGATGCCAATCAAGCGTTGACGCCCAAAAGGCACTTTTACACGACCGCCTATAGTAGGAGTTTGCCCCGGTTTGATTAAGTAATCAAAGGTGCGATCAAGTGGAACGGGCAGTGCAATATGGGCGATTGAATACGGCATGGCTAATATCAATAAGGAATTAGAATGAGAATAGTCTACCCTTAGATAAAAATATCGCAAAGGAGTAAAAAAATCGGTGAAAAAAGTAACAGATTAGTTGATTGATCGCTCCGGATTCATTACTATACGCGACCTTAAGTAAGTGTAATCTGTTTACGCTTATTATTTTTGTTAAACTACGTGTGGTGTTCGGCTTAGATTCGGATAGCGACACGGCCTAAATTATAAGGTTTTCCCATGAAAGTAGGTATCCACCCAGAATACAAAGCTGTTAAAGCTACTTGTTCTTGCGGCAACGAGTTCGAATTCAACTCTGCACTAGGCAAAGACACAATCCACCTAGACGTATGTGGCGAATGTCACCCGTTCTACACTGGTAAGCAACGTATCGTTGATACTGGCGGCCGTGTTGATCGCTTCAACAAACGTTTCGGTGCAATTGGTTCTAAGAAATAATTACCAATTTCCGATAAAAGAGGAGCCCAATAGGGCTCCTTTTTTTATGCCTGAAAAATATAAAATGTCAATTTTACTCATCATAATTGTTGGTACGATGTGTAAGTGAAAGCTATGAAGTTTGAACTAGATCAACTATTATACAATTTATTGTTTTGAAACAAGCCTTTTATAATTATCAGCATTCAGGAAACCATCATGTCAGAAGACTTTCGCGAACAAGCTCTCCATTATCACGCTTACCCAACTCCGGGTAAAATTGAAATAGCATTGACTAAGCCAGCAGATACTGCAGAAGATCTAGCACTGGCTTACAGCCCTGGTGTTGCTGAGCCTGTACGTGAAATCGCAAAAAATCCAGATGATGTTTATAAGTACACCTCTAAAGGTAACATGGTTGCAGTTATCTCTAATGGTACCGCTATTCTTGGCTTAGGTAATTTAGGCCCTCTCGCTTCAAAACCTGTAATGGAAGGTAAGTCATTACTTTTCAAGCGTTTTGCAGGTCTAGACTCTATTGATATCGAAGTGAAACATCGCACTATCGATGAGTTTGTCGATACGGTTGCGAACATTGCTGATACGTTTGGTGGCATTAACTTAGAAGATATTAAAGCCCCTGATTGTTTTGAGATTGAACGTCGCCTAATTGAGCGTTGTGATATTCCTGTATTTCATGATGACCAACACGGCACAGCAATTGTAACTGCTGCTGGCATGTTGAATGCGATTGAGCTGCAAGGCAAGAAGCTAGAAGATGCGATCATCGTTTGTTTAGGTGCAGGTGCTGCGGCTGTGGCATGTATGGAAATGCTGATTAAATGTGGCGCTATGCGTGAGAAGATCTATATGTTAGATCGTAAAGGTGTTATCCATACTCGTCGTGATGATATTAACGAATATAAGCAACGTTTTGCTAATAACACGGATAAGCGCACGCTTGAAGATGTAATTGAAGGTGCCGATTTATTCTTAGGGGTATCTGGTCCAAACTTATTACCACCTGAAGCGTTAAAACTGATGGCTGACAAGCCGGTTGTATTTGCATGTTCAAACCCAGATCCAGAAATCAAACCAGAGCTTGCTCATGAAGTCCGTGATGATTTAATCATGGGTACGGGTCGTTCTGATTACCCGAACCAAGTAAACAACGTGCTTTGTTTCCCATTCATTTTCCGTGGCGCGCTAGATGTTCGTGCAAGCGTGATTAACGATGAGATGAAGCTAGCAGCCGTTGAAGCGATTCGTCAGTTAACAAAAGAACCAGTACCTGCTGAAGTATTAAAAGCTGCTGGTGTTGATTCATTAGAATTTGGTAAAGGCTACATTATTCCTAAACCAATGGATCCTCGTTTACTTCCTCGTGTTGCGAAAGCGGTAGCACAAGCTGCGATTGATTCAGGCGTTGCACGTATTGAAATGCCAGAAGGGTATATGGAAGCGTAATTCGCTTTTATTCTCTTTAAAGGTATAAAAAAATGCTTCCTACATCATATGATGAGGAAGCATTTTTTATGCTTGTGAGATTAAAGATTAAAGCGTTTTACTAGTTGATATTGTTCCGCCGCCAATTCTTCCAACTGAGTGCCTACATCAGTGATCTGAGTTAAGTTATTACTGTTATTTTTTGCTAGATGACTAATTTCTTCGATGTTTTCTGAAATGCTAGAGGCTGCGTTACTTTGTTCAGAAGCTGCTTGAGCAATATGGCTGCTCATTTGGCTAATTTCATACATCATGCTCTCAATAGTTGTAATGGCTGCCTGCGTTTTCTCTGCTAGCTCAACACTAGAGCTCATATTGCTAGCGCAAGTTTGAATAACAGTGCTGCTTTGTTTTGCATTCGATTGTAATGAATTAATCATTGTCTCTATTTCTGAGGTCGAATTTGCCGTTTTTTGAGCTAACACTCGAACTTCATCAGCGACTACTGCAAATCCTCTACCTTGATCTCCCGCCCTTGCAGCTTCAATTGCAGCATTCAGAGCCAAAAGATTGGTTTGATCGGCAATGTTGCGGATAACATCAATAATACTACCGATATTATCGCTAACATTTTGCATAGTATTAACTGCAGAGATCGAATCATTGAGTTGCAGTTCTAGCGCAGAGATCGTATTGATATTGTTATTGGTGATCACTTTGCTTTCACTCACAATTGCTTCGACTTCCATTACTTTAGTCAATGATGATTGTGCACTTTCTGCTACTTCTGATACAGAGTGATCCATCTCTGTCATTGCAGCAGCAACTTGTATTGCTTTTTCATGTTGGAGTTCAATGTCTTTATGCGATTGATTAACATGATCGTGGTTAAGGTTAGTGGATTTTCTTAATTGAGAGGAAGCTTGATTTATATTACCTAAGACGCCATGCAAGCTTTCAGATAATGAATTGATGTGCTTACTGACCTGACTAAACTCATTGTTTTTAGTTACTTCAATACGAGCGGTCATGTCGCCTTTGGTTAACGCTTCTAGTGCAGAACTAATTTTTCTCAGAGGGACTTTTACATTGGATGTGATATTCCAACCAATCAGACTCGATAATAAAATGGCTAAAGTACCTAAAAGGTAAGAGCGTAAATTAATGCTGCTATGTGTCGATTCTGCTTCTTTAAAGTCGACATCTAAGTGGGTCAATGCTGCTTCTCTTTCGTCTTCTAAAGTATTTAATGTCCCTTCAACTAATTTAGTTAGTTTCATTACATTACTCTGAAATTCAGATTGGGCAGTTAAAAAATAGAGGTACTGATTAAGTAGACCATCTATAGCAGTGTTATCTGCCATTACTTTTTTGAATTGAGTAAAGTAAGTGTTATTCAATTCAGGAATTTTTTTCTTTAATGTTTGATATTGTTTTTTTAAGCTTGCTGAGTTTTTTTCATTGTAGGCTAGTTTTTTTTCAATGAAACCAATCTCATTACTTAAAAGTGCTTCTTCCGTATTCTTTTTCATATTCTCAAATTTAATAAAGAAACTTTTTGCGGTAAATTTGAGCGAAATAGAACCCTCTTCTTTCACGCGATCTTTGAGATTAAAGATGAGATTAGAAGTGAGATTCTGATATTGATAATTAAATTTTTGAATTTTATCTCTTTCTAACTGTAGATGCTTGTAGGTTGGGATGAGCTGTAAAGCGAGTGTTTTATAATCTTGCAGTTGAGAGAGGACAAGCGAGGAAGATGCGGTATTCTGTTGAGATAACTTAGTGATCGTCGCTTCTGTTTTATTTAAATTGTCATTAAAAATCGTTTCATATTCATTTCGCCCATTGGAGGATAAAAAGTCTTTAAATGATTTATCTAAATGCAATAAATCAATACTAAATTGATTAGAAGACAATACATAGGGAATGGAGTTATTTGCTACACCTTCAAGTTTTAAGTAAATATCTTTAGTGCCTTCTTTATTTATCATAATAGTGACAATGAATAGACCCACAATGAGAATGAAGGCAGCGTAAATTCGTTTGATTATGGATTCTTTAAACATAGAAATTCTTTTTAGTGGTGAGAGAGCCCCATAAATGAGGCTCTGATTATTATAGATAAGTGATCGGTATAAAGTTAATTATGTGCCTTTTCAAAAACCGCCACAGACCATGCTGGAGTATTTAACTTATTGTTCGTCACACTTGAGTTCTCTGAACCGTTACGTGCAATTGATTTAGCACCATTTGTTGCTTGGATTGAATGAAGCGTATAACCGGTTGCATCAAAATTAGCAAATTCGCTGAGAGCTGTTGGGGTCGCATTTACTACAACCACTAGACCATCACGATCTTGGTCAATTGAAGCATCGTAGTTGCTTCCGCTGTTATCCATACTCATTACAATCACGCCAACGTTTTGATCACTGCCTGTGTTATGGAATTTCACACGTTTAATGATTTCTTCACCATGACCTAGAGTTAGTAGGCCAGAAGATGCACGTAATGAAGCAAACTCTTCATAGAAAGCTTTCATTGCTTGAATGTTATCTGTCGTAGGCATAGCATTTTCAGCTGAGTTATCTACAACATCTTGAATAACAGTCCAATTGCTTCCATCTTTGTCTTCACGAGGTAAGCCTACATCCCAGTTATTGTCTTGTGCTGTGAAATCAACACGGTTGTACCAATCACCAGAGTCATAAGAGTCACGTTGCATTGATTTAGAACGCAATAACTCGCTACCCATATGTGTAAATGGAACCCCTTGACCTAGCATTGCGGTTGCTAATGAAACGGCTTGCATACGAGTTCGGATTTCTGCTGATACGTCGTAACCGATCTTATATTGGTTGTTATCCCATAAGGTTTGGTTATCGTGTTTTGATACGTAGTTTTGAATTTCCCAAGCATCTTTTGCGTAACCTGCTGGTTGGCCGTTGTAATCTAACTCCGATCCTTTAATGCTGTTATTTTTACTATCAACAAAAGGGTAATCAGATAAGTTACCAGCCATACCTAGACGAGTTAAATCAGCTAGATGTAGCGCTGTTTCTTTGCTTGTTTTATTTTGTTCGTTAGGTAATACAAACGCGCCATTACCAAAACCTTGGTTTTCACGTAACCCCATTTCAGAATCAAATGGACCACCACCACGAACTGAATCACGTAAGCGATCTGAGAAAGTACCTATGCCTGTGCCGTACATGTTTGGTTGAGTTGCTTGAGTAAATTGGCGATCATTACCAACTTCACCAAAGTTCCAACCTTCACCATAGAAGTAAGTTTCAGGGTCAACTGCTTTAACTGCAGCTAGCGTTTCTAAGATTTGAGTTTTAGGGTGATGGCCCATTAAATCCCAACGGAAGGCATCAATTTTGTAATCTTGAGCCCAAACAACCAGTGAGTCTGAGATCAATTTGCCCATCATGGTATTTTCGGGTGCTGTGTTTGAGCAACATGTTGAATTTTCTACGTTTCCTGTAAATTCATTTAAGCGTTGGTAATACCATGGGACAATACGATCAAGAACAGATTTATTGCTAACACCCGATTCATTGGTGTGGTTATAAACAATATCCATTACCACGTTCATGCCGATGTCATTTTTCACGGCCATAACCATTTCACGGAATTCTTTAATTCGTGTCATGCCGTCTGGATTACTCGAGTAAGATCCTTCTGGCACAGTGTAATGGAATGGGTCATAACCCCAGTTAAAGCCATCAACATCTCGTACATAACCATTTAAGCGTTGCACTACGGCATTTTCTGGAGAGTCTTTTTCTAGCATCTCATCAAACACTGAAGCGATACTATCGCTACTGCTGCAGTAACTGCCAAAATCTTTATCGTCTTTGATAGTTGGTTTCAAACCACATAATTTTGTGAATGGTTCATCAATATTTGCTATTTGAGTTACGTCTTCATTAATGGTCGCAATATCAAACGTTGGTAATAAGTGCAGGTGTGAGACACCAGAGTCAGAGAGTGATTTTAGATGTTTTACTGGCGCTGAATCTGCTTGATTAAAGGCTGAATATTTACCTCTGCTATCTGCTGGTGTTGATTGATCTAGGGCTGAGAAATCACGGATTTGAGCTTCATATAAAATAAATTCAGCAGGGTTATCTTGTGCGTGAGGGGGAGTTAGACTATTCCAACCAGCAGGCACGACTTCTGCATTGTTTAAATCAATAACTTGGCTTAGTTCAGAGTTAGTTGAAAGACTTAATGAATAAGGGTCAGTCACCTGATAAGTTTCAATTTTATCTGTAGCAGGGTGATAGACTGTCACTTCATACTTATAGAAACTACCATGTGCAAGTTCTGTGTTTTCAGCAACCCAGCTACCTGTTTCTTGATTAAAGATCATTGGGATCTTTTTGCTTTCTTGCTTGTCGTTGTCATAAGAGACTAAAACAACAGATTGAGAGGTTGGTGCCCATAAGCGGAAAGTTGTGCTGCCATCAGAATTAATAAGAGCACCAAATTTTTCATTCACAGCTTGGCTAGCGTACAGTGAATCTAGTGCACTTGCTGTTTGAACTTCGGTAGCTTTAATTACACCAGTAGCATCTGATGCTACTAGTATTAATTGGCCTTTTAGTGCTTCTTTTAACGTTATATCTGATTGAGAGAAATCGATGTCAAACGCGATAAAATCAGACGCTAGATGTGGCTTTTCTTCTGAACCTTTCCATTCTTCGGAGCTGCTTAATATATCGCTGCTAATAACGTTATCAGAACCAAGTATTTTTTTGCTTTTACTATCGAAAGTCATGCCTGCATTTTTAGCATAATATAATTCGATTTTAGTGGCGTCTTTGCTATTAATTAAAAGAACTTCATCACTTGCAAAGATGGCACTTGCACCCAATAATTCAACCGCATTTGCTGGCTTATTAGCTAGAGGCTCATAGTAGACTTTATCGGTCCCTTTGAAGATAAATGCAGCGCTACCAATGGCAGTTGTTTTATCAAATTCAATTTTTAGATTAGCTGTTTGATAATCACCATCGCTTTTATTATTTGGAATGATATTTAAGCAATTGTCTGTACCATTAACTGGAATATCCCAGTACACGCCATAGGTATCACTGACGCCTGAAGATTCAATGCCTGGCCATGCTGAATTATCACCTTCAAGGTTAGTACAGCTTCCTTCATTCCATACATGAAGGCGGAACGCGTTCGTATCACCATCTGGTGTATTCATATATACACGAGCATGGTTTGCTGGAATATCACCTGTTGGGATCAGTTCAGGGTAAACCGCTGCAACGCCTTCTTGAGTGAATACTTCACCATCAGCATTGGTTTGAGATAAATCGACTTTACCGTTAAAGTCAGCTAATGGCTTATCATTATTTTCGCCAACTCGTGGAATAAAATTAATACATTGAGATGCGTTTTCTTTATCGGCCTTTAATGACCAGTACACACCAAGCTCTGGATCTTCACCATCAGGAGTTAACCCTTTATTCCAATCACTAGCATCAGAAGTATCGCCGGCATAAGCACCACAAGCATCATCATTCCAAACGTATAAACTTGCATTATCGTAAGTGTTTGAGGCTGATTTAAAATATACTTTAACGGTATTATTTGGAGCAATAGGTATATCTTTATCATCAGATGATGAATTACAACCAAATAGCATTGATGAAGCCATTATAGTTAAAATAGATTTAGTGAGATAAGAACGTTTAAATAAAATATTAGTATTATTCACGATATATTTCCATATATAAAATTGTAGGGTTATTTTTCTGTATTTATAATAATATTATTTATATCGCACATGTTGTGATCTAGTTAACTAGAATTAATTAAATTTAATAAACTTTTTATATGGTAAATAAATAAAACAAAAATGGTCCTTAATATAAATATTAAAGACTATTTTGTTTTTAGTATATTTTTTATTTTTTATTTTTTATTTTCTTCTAATGCTTTGATAAATACAGATTCAGCATCCTTAATATTTAGTTTTTTTGCCTCTTCTAATAATGACAGTGCTTTTGGAATATCATTATTATTTACTGCTTCTATTATGGCATTATTATAAAAATTCTTAGTTTCTGGTTGTGCTTTTTTTATGGTAACAGCTTCTTTTTCAATTTGTGCCTTGTAAGCTCTTAATGATATTGTTTTAATTGATAAATTAAGCTTTCCAAAACGTTCGTAAGTATACGTTGGGTCTGTGACCATTGGCATTATCTCACCTAATTCTTCAGCTCTTACTCTTGCGGGATGCTTTACTTTTATTGATTGGCCTAAATAAGCGTCAGAAGAGTAGATGATAAAATAAGGCGTCTTAGATGCATTAATATTAAATTTTAATTTAAATTGAGTTCGAGTGAATGCATCTGAAGCTTTAATATTAAATTGGTCTAAAGTTGTTGTGCTTATAATATTAAATCTTTCATCAAGTGTTATTAATTTTGGAGCTACAACGGAGTCATTGATCATTAAGCTTGAAAGGTTTATTTGAACTTTTTCTGAACGTTCGGATAATTTAAATGCATTAAAATAACTATTACCATCGGAGAAACTCCCAATAGGGGAATCAGTATTTAAATTAATATTAATATCTTCATTAGTTTCTAATGGTATCCATGGAAACTGAGCAAAATCATTGCAACATATTTCTGAAGAAGGAATTGGTTCGATTGGTTTTTGAATGGTCTCTGTTGAAGAACAGGCGGTTAAAGAAAGGCCTATGAATAGGCTGATTAATAATTTTTTAGTATTCACCGTCATTCTCCATTTTTAATAAACAGACGTAAAAAGGCAGCCGATTTGGCTGCCTTTTAATTTTATCGCAATTAGAACCAGATTTCTGCGTGAACACCCACAACAGTTTCATCTTTTTCGCCGTTAATCCCTTTATTGCCAATACCGTCTTCTAGAGCAGTCATGTATGCAATGTAAGGCTTGATTTGTGGACGACCAAAGTAGTCAGCATTAACAGTGAAGATTGGCGCTGCTTCAACAAGAGCCCAAGCCCCATCTTTCGCATGCCATTGCTCTGCTTTTTCTACAGAATAAGAAGCCGTTAACTCTAGACGGAAGTTATCATTAACTTTGTAAGATGGACGAGCAGCAAACATAGTACGTGAGCCGCCTTCGTCAAGACCCCAAGCACCAATTTCCATCATTTCCCAATGGGTAAATTCAGTACCTAGTTGTACTTTATCTGAGATATTCCATACACCATAGGTTGTGAAAAATAGAGAGTTATCGTCTTCTAAGAATGTATCATTCCACTCACCGAAGTTAACACCACGGTTAGTCGCCATACCAGTACCGTATGCTAGGCCTGTTTGTGCCCAACCATCTAAGCCATAGTAGCTAGAGTTTAATGTAACAGATAGCCCAATACCTGATTCCGCTTCATCTGCTGCACTTGTAGTATTTTTACTCTGATTCATGAATTTAGCATCAAAATCTAAGCTACCGATACCTGCATCTACGCCGTAGTAGTAAAGGTCAATAGATGTGCGAGTTTTACGCTCTAGTGTTGTATCGTTTACCGTATCTTTAGGGTCTGCAGAAACCATTGCGATACCTGCTTTGTGACCAGCTAGTTTAGTTTCGAAACCTGCACCTACACCTGAAGATTGTTTCCAGAATTCACCTGAAAGAATACCAGCGCTACGGTTTAAGAAGCGTTGACCTGCCCATACAACAGAGTCTTCACCTAAGTAAGGTAAAGCACCAAGTTCAATGAACACTTCTTTTATTTCAAATTGTGAGTCTGTGTTATTTTTTTGGTTACCAGAAGATGAGTAAGCGTATGAATTACCGTTACCATATTCAGTACGTAGGTTGTAGTTAGCCCAAACCCCATTGCCGTATTCAGAGTGTTTTTTAAGAACAAACTCTGCTTGGTTAGTACTTTCACTTGTCGCAGATGAACCTGCAACATGGTAGTCACCTTTGCTAAATGTTGTTGCATTGGTTTCACCATCAATTAAGCGGTAGTTAGAAGACATGTAACCATGAACTTCCCAACCATCAGTAATAACGTCTGTAGCATTAACCTTTTCGACTTTCGGTGTAGTGTCACTTCCAGAAACCGCGTCTAAAGCAACATCTGTTTCAGCAAAAGATGCACCAGAAAATAAGGCTGTAGAAACAGCTGCAGCAAGCAATGTGTACTTATTCATTTTCATCTTAAATCCTATTTCCCTTTTAGAGGATATTTTGATTTGAAAAATGTTTGCTTGACCAAGGCAGTGTAGGTAGGTCAAGCAAACATTAAATTCAGTAAAAGTAATTGACGGGATATAGATTAAAAATAAATCAGTTTTTGTAACTCCTCCTTCTTTTGGGGAGTACAGGGCTTAGATGGGAGGAGGAGAAAAGTTAGGGATAGGTCTTCTGTTGACAGTCATCACATTTAGTAGGTAGTTTTGATTTATTTAATGAGATAATAATCACGTAAGATCATTTTTTAAAAGGTGAAATAAGGTGAAAATAATAAGGTGGGTAAAAAGATGAAATATACAAAATTGTGATCTAGCCAACAATAGACTTTGCTGGCTAGAAATAGTTCATATTTTGTTTAAGTTTTACGAGGTAGTTCTAAAATATAAACCATAAGATTTATTGGCATTTAGAAACCATAATTGATTTTGGCTCACCTTGCGGGGTGAATTCTAAACTCCAGACATATTCGCCATTTTCAGGTATAGATACTGCTGTATCTTTTCCGTATCCGCCTTTAATTAATGGTGCATCTTGACCTACTTTTAGCGCTAGTCCTTTGGCTGTGTACTGTGCTGACCATCCTTTGGTGGCATATTGCATTTTATAGGCACCACGTTTCTCTTTTATGACAGCTTGATAAACGTTGTTGCCTTTGTAGTGATATGCACGTTGTGATTTATGATCCCAGCCTGAGTCGGCAAAGTCACCCACGACATATAAGGTACTTTGAAGTGGTTCACTTCCGTCTTTAATATCTGGGTTATCACATTGCGCCATGAAGCCATCACCATAAAGGTCAATGTCTGTTTTTGGTACCACAGGCCCAATATCATTTTGTTCATCTATTTTCAGGAAGCGACTTTCAAAACCTGATAAAGGAAGATAATAAGTTCCTCCCATTGGAGAGAATGACTGGCCTGTTATAAGGTCAATAAGCTTACCTTTAGACCCTATTTTATTTGCTTGAAGCTCTAAGGTTTGCCCTGTTTTTTGAGTACTTACCATATAAATAATGGCATCGTCTTTCGATTGTTTATGGTCAACATAAACTTTTTGATTGGAAATAAGGTGAGATCGTTTTCCCTCATATAGCGCAGGGTGAGCCTCTCGCATTGCCATTAATCTAGATACATAGTTTTTTAGATCGGCTTCTTGCGATGTTAATTTAGTGGTTATACCTTCAATTTTAGCTGAAGAGCGAGCTACGTGATCGTCACACAAGCCTTTGACTGCACATGTATTTTTGTCTGATTTACTCGCGAAGCCATCGACTTGATCACCAATTTCATCACCGTAATATAGGGTAATTGGCCCACTATAGGCCGCTTGAAAAGAAAACGCTGCTTTATGCCTTAACCAATATTCATTGTCAGTAGGCTCGGCAATATTGCCACGTTGTAATAGGTCACCAAAACGAACGAGATCATGATTGCCTAGCATGAGGTTAGGTTTAGCGTGTTTGGGGTAGAGGCTATGCATACTCATACCTTCATTCAACCAATCTCCCCCTTTATTACTGACACTGTTTTCATTGGCCGCAAAGGTCTCAACAACTCTGTAGCGAACAGGGAAATCAAATGCAGAGCATAGTGCAGGGTTATTATCTGCACCATAGCCAGTTTGTGTTATGTAGTTTTCGTTGTTCCAAATTTCAGCCACCATATAGCCAAGTGGATGTACTTTTTCACCTTTATTGTTGGTATAAGTGGTGTTTTGAGAGGCGGTATCAACGGCTTTACGAATATTTTTCCAAGACTCTGTAGGTACTTGATACGCTTGGTCTAATCGCCAACCATCAATATTTAATTCAGTGATCCAATATGCAGCTACTTCTGAATAAAATTCTTCACTTTCAGGATAATCAACTGGGTTATTCTCGCCGCTTGGAAGTTTTCCTGTCGGTGATGGTTTAATTAATCCTTTTTTATGATGACCAAAAACGCCATCAAATAATACATACATCCCGCGGCTATGTGCTTCTTTAACTAATTCTTTGGCTTTATCCATTGTGCCAAAACGAGGATCAATCTTGAAGAAATCAGTAGCAAAATAGCCTGTAGCATCGAGCTTATCTGCCCAGTGATCTTGACCATCAATTGGGGCCGATTCAAAGATAGGGGTCATCCAAATAGTATTCATTCCAAGTGATTGAATATAATCTAATGAATCAATTATTCCTTGTAGATCACCATTATGGTGACTAGTACCATAACCTGTACCGTGGCCTATGGAGTTATCACCATCAACAAAACTTTCCACCATGATTTGATAGATGCGTAAATGGTTACTTTCTTCCATCATTTGAGGGTCGCATTGATAAGCAGGAGTTGTTGATGTTGTTTCTGAGGTTGAGCTACATGCGCTCAAAAGAGAAGTTATCGCGATGGCTATCGCTGTTTTTGCCATGTTATTTTTCACAGTTAGTCCTTTATATTTATAGTAGGGCACTGTGATTATTTATTAAGCAAATAGAAATGTAATCCTCCTTATTTATTTAAAATAAGGAGGAGACAGGAGGAGGAGATGAAGAATTAATTATTCGTCGTCAAACGCTTCAAATTCAATACCCATTGCGGTCATTAATGCCTTTGCTTCCGCAGGAATATCATCAGGACGATCTTTACGTAAATCTTCATCTGTTGGTAAAGGTTGGCCTGTATAAGCATGAAGAAAAGCTTCACACAATAATTCACTGTTTGTTGCGTGACGTAGGTTACTCACTTGTCGACGAGTTCGCTCATCGGTAAGAATTTGTAATACCTTCGTTGGAATTGACACGGTAATTTTTTTTACCTGTTCACTTTTTTTACCATGTTCGGCATAAGGACTTAAATAGTCACCATTCCAATCAGCCATTGCTCACCTTCGTTCTGAATTATTGTTGTTTAAATATGATGGGCTAATTCTAGCGATATTTACGGCTATAAGCAAAGATATATAGACGTCTAGAAGTATTGACGTCTCATTTTGTGATGGTAAAGTAGAAGAATATAACTTATGGATTAGATTATACCACTGCCTAGCAGTTTGGAAGGGAAATTATGAGCGAGAGAAAACCTGCAACTATTGCTGTTCGTACCGGCATTGAGACTGATTCACAACATAATGCTGTTGTACCTCCTATCTACTTATCTACCAATTATAGTTTCCCTGAATTTGGTGATGTACCAAAATATGATTATGCTCGTTCGGGTAACCCAACTCGAACTCAATTGGAAAAGACCTTATCGGATTTAGAATGTGGCTCTGGTGCTGTGGTTACTAACTGTGGAACCTCTGCATTAAACCTAATGGTTTCTGCTTTACTTGGTCCTAATGATCTTATTGTTGCGCCTCATGATTGTTATGGTGGTACTTACCGTCTGTTTAATACTCGCGCTAATAAAGGTGACTTCCAAACCTTATTTGTTGACCAATCAAACACTGAAGCACTAGATGCTGCTCTTGCAAAAAAACCAAAGCTTATCTTATTAGAGACACCATCCAATCCGCTAGTTCGTGTGGTTGATATCGCTGAAATTTGTAAAAAAGCGGCTAAAGTTGGTGCTTTAGTCGCTGTTGATAACACCTTCCTTTCGCCTGTTTTACAGCAACCTCTAACTCTTGGGGCTGATTTTGTCCTGCATTCAACGACTAAATACATTAATGGTCATTCAGATGTTGTTGGCGGTGTGCTAATTGCAAAAACACAAGAGCATGCCGATGATTTTGCTTGGTGGGGTAATTGTATTGGCGCAACAGGGACAGCGTTTGATAGTTATTTAACATTGCGTGGTATTCGAACTCTTGGTGCCCGTATGCGAGTGCATGAAGAGAATGCGATGGAGGTGTTAAAATGTCTTCAAGAGGAAGAGCTTGTGGGAACTATTTATCACCCAAGTTTACCTGAACATCCTGGTCATGAGATAGCAAAGCGCCAACAAGCAGGTTTTGGGGCAATGTTAAGTTTTGAATTAAATGGGTCATTAGAGCAACTTAAAGTTTTTGTAAAAGAGCTTAAATATTTCTCTTTGGCTGAATCTTTAGGTGGCGTAGAAAGCCTTATAGCTCATCCAGGAACGATGACTCACCGAGCTATGTCGGATGAAGCTCAAGCAGAGGCTGGGTTAGTACCAACGTTGTTACGTATTTCTGTAGGTTTAGAAGACAGCAGAGATTTGATTTCAGATCTTAAGCAAGCCTTTCTTATCGCTGCTGAGGTGAAGTAATGACAGTTTTAGTACAACGCCAGTTGCATAAATTTGGTGGCAGCAGTCTTGCAAATCCTGAGTGTTATCGCCGTGTAGCCACTATTTTGAAAGAGTATTCTAACGAGAATGACTTAGTCGTGGTGTCTGCTGCAGGTAATACTACGAATCGAATTTTAGAATGGTTTGAAGAATTATCTAAAGATGGTCGCTTAGCTCATGAAACTTTAGAGTCATTACGCCAATATCAACAAGGCTTAATTTCTGAGTTATTAACTCCTGAAAATGCAGAACCATTGCTTGAGCTACTTCATCTTGAATTAGTTGCAATTGGTCAATGCCACGCACCTTTAACTGAAATTCAACAGGCAGATATTCTTGGTCATGGTGAAGTATGGTCTTCTCGATTATTGTCTGCTTATCTAAACCAAATTGATTTACAAGCTGCTCCGTTAGACTCTCGTACTTTTTTACGTGCAGAGCGTGCAGCTCAACCTGAAGTTGATCGTTCATTATCTTGGTCGTTATTTAAAGAGCAAATTGCCCAACACCCTCATGGTCGTATTGTGATTACTGGCTTTATGGCGCGTAATCAAAAAGGGAATACAGTTTTACTTGGTCGTAATGGTTCTGATTATTCAGCAACAATGATTGGAGCGTTAGCTGATGCTTCCCGAGTTACGATTTGGAGTGATGTCGCAGGGGTATTCAGTGCTGATCCTCGTAAAGTAGAAGACGCTTGTTTATTACCTTTACTTCGTTTGGATGAAGCAAGTGAATTAGCTCGATTAGCCGCCCCAGTATTGCATAGTCGAACCTTGCAACCTGTTGCTCAGAGTGCGCTTGATTTAAGTTTACGTTGCAGTTATCAACCTGAATCAGGCTCAACTCGAATTGAACGAGTGTTGGCATCTGGCCGTGGTGCGAAGATTGTTACCTCTTTAGAAGATGTCTATTTAATTCAGCTAAGATTTTTCCGTGGGCAAGATTTTGAACGAACAAAGCAGGAAGTTCTTTCTTTACTAACTCGCTCTCAGTTACAACCATTAGCACTAGAAGCTCAAGATGATCAATTTGCGCTTTTATTAGCGTATACATCAGAAGTGGTTGGTGAAGCATTAGATGTTCTGCAAAATGCAGCGGTACACGCAGAGATTAAATTGAAAGAAGGGTACTCAATGGTTGCTGCTGTAGGAGCAGGAGTTACCAGCAATGCGATTCATAGTCATGGTTTTTATCACCAATTAAAAAATTGCCCATTGGAATTTGTGTGTGAATCGGAATCAGGCCTTAGCTTAGTTGCGATATTACGTAAAGTGGATACAACGCCGATCATCAATGGAATTCATACCAGTCTATTCCAAGCTCAGAAACGAGTAGCTTTAGTCTTGTGCGGTCATGGAAATATTGGTTCGCAGTGGCTGTCATTATTTACTCAACAAAAGCGTCGTCTTGAAAAACGTCATGGTATGCAGTTTTCACTGATTGGTGTGATTGATCGCTATCGTCACTGGCTAGATTTTGAAGGGATAGATAGCGGCTCAGTTGTTGAGAGTTTTGATAATGAAGCAACAACGTATGAGAATTTTGATTGGATAGAACAGGTTGGTGCGATTCAAGGCTATGATGATGTCGTGGTTCTAGATGTAACAGCTAGTGCAGAATTATCACAACAATACACTAAGATTGCAGAACAAGGTATGCACCTTATATCAGCGAATAAAGTTGCAGGTTCAGCGCCAAGCAATGAATACCAAGCTGTGATTGATGCGTTTGAAAAGACGGGGCGTCATTGGTTATATAATGCAACGGTGGGAGCTGGCCTTCCTATTAATCATACTGTGAGAGATTTGTGTGAAAGTGGCGATCAGATCGTTGCTCTATCTGGTATATTTTCCGGTACTCTGTCTTGGTTATTTCAACAATATAATGGTGATATTCCATTTACTGAATTAGTTGATTTAGCATGGCAGCAAGGATTAACAGAGCCTGATCCTAGAAGTGACTTAGACGGATCTGATGTAATGAGAAAATTAGTTATTCTTGCTCGTGAAGCAGGTCTAACGATTGAACCAACACAGATTAAAGTAGAATCCTTAGTTCCTGCTGAATTAAAAGATGTCAGCTTAGATGATTTCTTGTCTAAAGGAGATCTAATAAATAATGAACTATTTGAACGTTTAGAAAAAGCGCAACGAGAACAAAAAGTACTACGTTATGTCGCTCGTTTAAATAAGGATGGCAGTGCTACTGTAGGAATTGAAGCGCTTTCAGAGTATCACGCATTAGCAAATTTACTACCGTGTGATAATATTTTTGCTATCGAAAGTCAGTGGTATCGAGATAATCCTCTTGTTATTAGAGGCCCAGGAGCTGGGCGAGAGGTTACCGCGGGTGCAATACAATCAGATTTAAATAGATTAGCTGTCCTGTTTTAATTTGCTCATTATTAACAACCTTTATCAAGCCATGCTAATCAGCATGGCTTTTTTAGTAATATATCTATAAAAACTCTAATTAGTCTATGTTTAGGTTATTTTATATTTTTAGTTAATCTTTCCTGATTACCACTTAAATTCAGCTTATTAGACTACACTTAAAGTGAAGCGAAAAATGAGGTGGTTATCATGGCTAAAAATAAAGTCCAATTTCAAAAAAGTATTTCAATACATGGGTTTATTT
>Ga0316197_10000075_pt1 | contig 80625 bp, 74 predicted proteins | sample OudBiesiAoxic_MG_FD_204939 | JGI IMG/M metagenome (GOLD analysis project Ga0316197, IMG submission 204939) | Coastal sediment microbial communities from Oude Bieten Haven, Netherlands - site A oxic | ecosystem: Environmental > Aquatic > Marine > Coastal > Sediment | place: Netherlands... | reverse complement strand
GAGATTGAGCAGTTTGTCAGTAAACCTTTTTATGAAGTATTAGCGCATTTGATGGAAAATAAAAACACAGAGCAGGTATTTACGGCTAAATGGCAACCTAGTGAGGCTTGCGCTCCCTACCAAGATCTAGAAGGCCGAGTGCTGATCAAAGCATTGGCTGAAAATGTAGCGACTAGGATCACCGACCAACCTGCCACAGTATTAAGCTTTATTAATAAAAATAAAAAACAAGTTGCTCCATTGCCTTATAACTTATCTGGATTACAAATTGATGCCGCAAAACGTTTTGGATACAGTGCACAACAAGTCTTAGATGCAGCGCAAGCTCTCTATGAGCGCTACAAACTAATTACTTATCCGCGTTCAGATTCACGTTATTTGCCGCGTAATCATCACCAACAAGCTAAATATGTTACTCAAGCCGTAGCAAATAATGAACCGTTAATGCAACAAGCAGTGCAGGATGCAAACCTGTCTATTAAAGGGCGGGCATGGAATGACAGTAAAGTAGATGCACACCATGCAATTATTCCAACGGATACTAAAAAAACCACTAGTTCGTTAGATATTGTTACTAAAAATATTTATCAATTGGTTGCTCGTCAGTATCTCAGTCAATTTTATGATGATTATTGTTATGCAGAATGTGTTGCTGAGATTGAGATCAATAAAGGCCTGTTCATTAGTAAAGCCAAATCAAAACAAAGCGATGGTTGGAAGATATTATTTCCCCAAAAAGAAACGGAAAATTTTTTACCGACATTAAAAAAAGGGCAAATATTATACTGTCAACGTGGTGAAGTAATTGATAAAAATACACAGCCTCCAGCTTATTTCACTGATGCTACTTTATTAGCCGCAATGAGTAATATTGCACGTTTTGTTAAAGATCCGGAGCTTAAAAAAGTGCTTAAAGAAACCGATGGATTGGGCACTGAAGCAACAAGAGCTGGGATTATAGAGCTATTGTTTAAGCGCCAATTTTTACAGCGAATTGGTAAAACGATTCAGGCAACAGAGGTTGGTCGCAAGTTAATTGAGAGTTTACCGGATAGTTTGACGTTACCCGACATGACTGCGTTATGGGAAATGCAGTTAAATGCAATTAGCCAAAAGCAACAAAGTTATCAGGGGTTTGTGTTTCCGTTGCAGGATCAATTAGGCAGTATTATTAGCAAGGCAATTGTAGATGGCCCACAGGCATTAATTAATTTACCCGCTAGCCCTACAGGCTTTAAAAAATCATTTCGTAAAAAAAGAACCACAGGCGGTAAAGCGAGTCGCTTAAAAAAAGATTAAACAACGTTATTAGTAAAGGAGCTTAAACAAACAATCTTAATAAATTGTCAAAATAAACCACTTTAATAAGACGTCTAATATAACATAGACGACAAATTGACCTATGAAAAATAGGAATATATTAATTTCCATGCTTTTGCTCATCTAACCGCCTGCTCAATGTTATAGTCGCGGCCTTGATAATGATAAGGAAAAGTATGGAAATTTCACTAGAGGTCATGGCGTTTCTCGTCGCCGTTGCAACATTAGCCGGATTTATAGATGCGATGGCTGGTGGCGGGGGATTGTTGACCGTTCCTGCTTTACTCGCTGCAGGTATTCCACCTGCACAGGCATTAGCAACTAATAAACTACAAAGCTCTTTTGGAAGTTTCTCCGCAAGCTTATATTTTGTACGCACTGGTATTGTGCAGTTAAAACCGATGCGTTTACCTATTTTATGTACCTTTATAGGTGCCGCAATCGGGGCTGAAATCGTACAGCATGTAAAAGCTGATTTATTACTAAGTATTATTCCAATTATTCTGATTGCGATTTCAAGCTACTTTCTTTTCTCTTCTTCAATCACGCCACATCCAGATGATAAACCGAAACTGTCAGAAACTGCCTTTGCTTTTGTGATTGGTGGGAGTGTGGGGTTTTATGATGGGTTTTTAGGTCCAGGCACGGGCTCTATTTTTACGGTCTGTTTTGTTGCACTAGGGCGTTACGGATTGATCGCTGCAACGGCTCGTACCAAAGTGTTAAATTTCACCTCAAATATAGCTGCGTTGCTGTTTTTTATTATTGCAGGATTACCAATATGGGAGTTGGGATTACTGATGGCAATAGGCGGCTTTTTTGGCGCACGTTTAGGGGCAAAAGTGGTATTAGGTAATGGTCAAAAAATCATTCGACCATTGGTGATCATTATGTCAATGACTATGGCCATTAAGTTGTTATGGGAACAGCACTCGTTATGGCTTTTATCAATGTTTTAACTCTTTGGTTTTGATAATTATTAGGCCGCAAACAGATGTGTATTGGTCGATATAAAGGTCTTAACTGTTCAAAAGTAAAGCAGTGCTTCGCTTCTATTTTCATGGCTTTAACAATAGAAAGCGGGACTAATGCAGGCGCGGTACCACCGAGAGCAAGTTGTGCTGAAGCGGTATAAGAGTCCATCTCCATTAATGGCTCAATACCTAATGTCGTTAATATATCTAATTGGTAACGGTTAGCTGGGTTCGACAGGTCATTGGTTAATATTTGCTTAGGCAGTGTTAATAATACTGACTTGCTGACCAATACAAAAGGCTCTTGCCATAGACAAAGCATTGTTAGCCCATGATGTGCTGGGATCTGGCCTGCACAAAAACCGATCGTTGCTTTACCGGATTGTACGCGTTCAATAATTCTCGGGGTATGGTGGGTGCTAATACGAATGGCGGCATCTTGTTGACAATAATCGCCCATGATACTGGCAAGGTATCCTGCGACTAAGGTTTCCGAGCAAGCAAGTGAAATAATTGTTTCATCTTTTAACGTATTTTGTTCGTAAATACGTCCCTGTAATTCTTGAAATGTAGGTCCAATGCTAGCGATCAGCTCATTGGCTGCAGGTGTTAAGCGTACATGCCGGCCATCAGGTGCAATCAACTTTTTACCTAACTTCTTTTCTAATAATGCGATACGTTTGCTGACTGCAGACTGGCTAATATAAAGCTGACTACCTACTCGACTCATGGTTTTTTCATGGCTGAGCATTAACAAAGTTTCAATGCCTTCAAGTAACATAAGATAAAGGGACCTAATATTTAAACAATAGACTATCAATGCTTATTTGGAATAGGTGAAAATAATATCGTAAAAAATATCAACTAGCGAGTACGATAGCAATGATCTTCAGGCTTATTTACCTATTGTTTGGTCCCAATAAGGTGGTGAGCCATAATAACCTTCCATAAAATCAATGAAGCATCTGACTTTATTAGGTAATAATTTTCTGTGAGCGTAGACTGCATATAAACCAATCGATTCGGGTTCAAATTCCGGTAATATTTGAATGAGCTCTCCACTGTTCAAGGCTTTGCTGGCGATGAAGGTTGGTTGCAATACGATACCTGCACCGGCAATGGCAGCTTCAACTAATACGTCTCCATTGTTACTGCGCAATTCACTACTCTGGCCGCTATTTTGCGCTTTTAACCATTTAAAAACTTCATTGTTAGCATCTATTTCCATGTAACTATAATGCAGGTAGCGGTGAGTTTTAAGATCTTCAGGTTGAGTGGGAGTGCCATATTTTTTTAGGTATTCAGGTGATGCACATAAAATCACCCGGATCGGGGCAATATGTTTAGCAATCAATGATGAGCTTTTAAGCTGTCCGATGCGAATTGCAATATCAAAACCTTCATCAACAATATCCACTTTACGATCGTTGAGTTGTAAATCGATATTAACTAAAGGGTATAGTAACTGAAATTCTGCCACTAATTTTGCCATGTGCTTTAATGCAAATGAAACAGGGGCACTGATCCGTAAGGTTCCCTTTGGGCTTTGTTGTAATCCACCTAATTGTGAGTCCATTTCATCAATACTTAACAGTATTTGTAGTGCATGTTGATAGTAATGCGTGCCCGCTTCAGTCAAACTTACTTTACGTGTTGTACGATGCAATAAGCGCACATCAAGCTGCTCTTCTAACTTCGATACATATTTACTCACCAGTTGTGGCGATAATTGCATGGCAGACGCGGCATTACTAAAACTACCTTCAGCGACTACTGCAACAAATGCGCGCATTGCATCAATTCTATCCATCACACCCTCTGTTCATTATTGCCCTACTTGATTGTGATTGTTTTAGGCTGGTTTATTCGATTGATATTGCTAGGGCACACTTTGTTAAATGATTTTGTAACGATTTTATTATTCGCACGCTTCAAAACTATTATGAAGATAGCCATTACAAGAAAGCCTATTGCATATTATCAACGTTTTGTTGTTAATTATTCAATATTACGCATATTACTCTTTTATTTCATTGATAGTAAAGTGGTCTCATCCCAACAAGAAGGGGCAATTTATTAATAACTATTTTATAAAGGAATAATCCATGAAATCATCATTGTTAAACAAAGCACTGTCATCTGAAGCAGGTGTTGCTGCATTAATACTACGTGCGCCAATTGGCCTTATTTTAGCTGCTCACGGTGCGCAAAAATTGTTTGCGTGGTTTGGGGGATATGGATTAGAGGGGACTGGACAATGGATGGCAAGCATAGGAATGACTCCAGGTTACCTAATGGCATTACTTGCTGGGAGTGCAGAATTCTTTGGAGGCTTAGCCATACTATTAGGTTTGTTAACACGTCCTGCGGCAGTAGTTGCCGCTTTTACTATGGTTGTAGCTATATTCTCCGTACACATTAATAATGGTTTATTTATGGCCAATAATGGATACGAATATGCGTTAACACTTTTGGTTGTCCTGGTTGCTATCGCCGTACAAGGTGGCGGTAGTTACAGTTTGGATAACTTACTAAGTAAAAAGTTGAATAAATAACTTAATTATTCCTTCTTTCTTACTTTATTCATTCATTGTCGCGACTCAGTGCGCGACAACGATCTATTAGTCAATTTTTTGGTCTGCGTTTTGCTTTTATTATCCTGCCTAAGCACTTGAATATTTTGGGGCTGAACAAGTTATTACCTGTGTTGATCTCAGTGGCTAGTGCTCATTGAACATTCTATATCATTAATTCTGCTAAATAACGGGTCAATCTTGTTGGTTAAAATGCATCACGTCTGCGTTAGACATTTGGCAAATGGAACAATCATTTGACGTAATTCCTGCCTTAAATTGACTCATTTTTTCTGCTCAACATTTACTCGTATACTTAGTGGAGTTGCTATCAAACTTAATTTATTGTTTTGGAGTTAACATGAAAAACGTTAATATTGCTTTTATTTCTCATGGTGGTGGTCCTATGCCACTGTTTGGTGACCCTGCGCACGAAAAAATGGTGACTTATTTAAAATCGTTATCCAAAAAAATGCGTAAACCAAGTGCTATTTTATTGGTTAGTGCACATTGGGAAGCAGAGCAGGTGACGATCACTGCGCAGGCAAACCCTGAATTGATCTACGATTATTACGGCTTTCCTGCATCTGCATATGAAGTAAAATACCCAAGCCCGGGAGAGCCTGAGCTCGCAAAACAAGTACAACAGATATTCAAGCAATCAGGCATACCAGCTAAACTCGAATATAAAAGAGGTTATGACCACGGTGTATATGTTCCATTAACGCTAATGTATCCCGCTGCTGATATTCCTGTCGTTCAGCTTTCATTGGTGAATAGTCTAAATCCTGCACAGCATATAGATATTGGGAAAGCATTACAGTCACTTGATTATGATAATTTACTAGTGATTGGATCAGGCTTTTCATTTCATAATATGAAAGCATTCTTTGCGCCTAATACGGCTGATAGCCAATTAAAAAATCAACAGTTTGAAGATTGGCTAGATATAACCTTGAACGACAAAAATATTCGTGAAGAGGAGCGTAGGGAGAGAATGATAAACTGGGTTCAGGCGCCACACGCTCGCTATTGTCATCCACGTGAAGAACATTTATTACCGTTACATGTTTGTTATGGTCTAGCAAGTAGGGCAAGTGATGAGAGTCAACATTTAACTATTCTTAATAAACAATCAAGTGCCTTTATGTGGTATAGCCAAGTAGAATAATGAAGTGGAAGATTAAAATTTTAGGCTTTGATTTCTTTATATTATTGCTTAATAGCTTACTGGTGTTTTTTAGCATCATATCAAGGAAATTAGGTCAAATTACAAAAGTATAATGGTCTATTAAAATGAGTTGTTATGACCTCGGATAGCCTATCAATATGTTTCATTACATAACTTCAAATTGATTTTATTCCGTATTTGTATAACCGGTTGTCACTTTACGTAAGTGACTATTGATTTAGATGATATTACTGGCGATATAAGTCTTTTTATTGAAAACCTATGAATAAAAGTTAATGATGATATTAAGGTAGAATATAGGTGAAAATTAATTTTAAAGTAAGGGCTAACGAACCAATAGCTTCTATAAGCCGATCGTATTGTTCATTTCAATAAAGGCCAAATCAAGTCCAGCTAAATCAGCTCGTGCGCTCTCTAGCTCCCCGGCTTGATATTTAAGCTGCAACGAATAAGCTACTTTATGGATTTTATCATGAGCATTTTCCAGCTGTTGTATTTCTTCTTCTGTAAATAACTGCTCTTGTTTCCTTAGGCAAACCCAGTTACCACAATGACATAGTTGATTGTCAAGTATTGGCCAAACTATTTTGTTATTAGGGGGTAATAAAATCTGTTTCCTTAGTTTATTTTTCCACTGTGTAGTAATTAACTTAAATATTTTCAGATTTTTTTGTTTATTATTGTGCTCTTTTTTACTACAAGTGATCCAGTCTTGATTAGGAATATAGTCGCTTAACCATTTTGATAGGGCTGCTGCTGACATCGGTTTCGCTATTCCATAACCTTGAGCTTGTTCGCACCCCATCAGCAATAGCAGCAATCCATGCTCATTAGTTTCAACGCCTTCAGCAATAACATTACGATTAAATGATTTTGTTAATGAAACCACACCATCAATAATTGAGTAATCACTTGGGTCATCTAGCATGTCTCTGACGAAGCTTTGATCAATCTTAATCGTTTCCGCAGGTAAACTTCTTAAATGAGTTAATGATGAGTAGCCTGTACCAAAATCATCCAAAGCAAAACTGACACCTAACTGCGTTTGACATTCTTTGATAATATGAGTAATCGTTTTGAGATCACCTAAAGTAGAACTTTCCAAAATTTCTAATTGTAAACATTTAGGTTTAATTGCAGGGTGTTCAGCTAAGCACTGTTCAAGCACAACAAAAAAAGAGGAAGATAGCAGGTGATATGAAGCAATATTAATACTAACTTCAAGTTCAATACCTTGCTGCTGCCAGTTTTCAAGTTGTTGCATGGCCTCATTGATAACCCATTCTCCAACTTTAACTTCTAATGATGTTCCGTCGATAAATGGTAAGAAGTCTAGTGGTGGTATCATTCCTCTTTCTGGGTGAAGCCAGCGGATTAAGGCTTCGGCTCCAAACACCTCACCTGTCGCCATATTAACCTTAGGTTGATAGTACAATTGAAATTCATTATTGATTAAAGCGCGATTAATTTCTTCTAGCTGCAGGTTCTGTTGAATTATACGTTGGTCTGAATCTGGGCTATATAATTGAGAACGATTTTTACCCGCTAATTTAGATTGGTACATTGCATGGTCAGCGTGACGTAATAGAGTATCTATATCAGCATTATCCGATGGATAAAGTGTCACACCACTAGATACAGTAAGCTTGTGCTCAATATCATCAATAATATAAGGTAGGGCTAATACTTTATGAATACGTTTGATGGTTGCTTCATATTGTGAAGGCGATTTAATATCATTTAGTAGGATGGCAAATTCATCACCACCTTGGCGGGAAACCGTGTCTTCTTCTCTGATACACCCAATAATACGTTCAGAGACTTCAATTAATAAACGGTCACCTGCTTCGTGGCCATAAGTATCATTCACAGGTTTGAAATTATCTAAATCTAGAAAGCACACCGCTAGTTGATGACCTGTACGAATACTATGGGCTATAGATTGATGAAAACGATCTATAAATAAAGCTCTATTCGGTAATTTAGTCAGTACATCATAGTGAGCCATCAGGTTAAGTTTTTCTTGTTGTTGCTTAATGCTGGTGATATCGGAAAATACACCTATATAGTGAGTGACTTGATTTTGTTGATTGATTAGTGATGAGATATTGAGCAGTTCAGCGTAGAGTTCTCCTTTTTTTGTTCTGTTCCAAATTTCTCCTTGCCAATGCCCGTGGGCTTTAATGGAGCGCCACATCTCCTCATAAAACTGAGGGCTTTGCTGACCTGAACCTAAGAAGCTTGGTCTTTTACCCATAACTTCCTGTTTGCTATAGCCTGTTATTCTAACGAAGGCTGGATTAACATCAACAATAAGTTGCTGAGCATCTGTGATCACAATACCTTCATGAGTGTCACTAAATACTTTAGAAGATAGTTCTAGCCTTTCTTCAGCTACTTTACGTTGGCTAATATCCTGAGCAACTACAATAATCGTTTTAGGTAGGCTACCGACTTTATGGGTAGGAGAAATGGTTAGCTCAACCCAAACAATATGCCCGTCTTTATGAATATAACGCTTATCCATCGTTGTTGATCGTGCTTTACCTTTTAATACTTTATTTCGTTTATTTAAATTGCTTTTTAAATCATCAGGATGTGTGATTTTTTCAAACATATTAGGATCTGACATTTCTTCTTCACTGTAACCAACCATATTGCAAAACTGTTGATTAATACGAATAACTTTTTTGATGTCAAAACTGACTAATGCAACGCCAACCGAGGCTTGTTCAAAAATAGTACGAAATAGTTGTTCACTAACTTCTAAAGATTCCCTAGATTCATATTGATCAGTAATATTACGAACAACACACACAAGTTGGTCGTTCAAATGAATTTTATTAAGTCGAGCTTCTAAGTGAACTACTTGCTTATTAGTGGCCAGTTGATAATTAAAAGTAACAACGTTATCTGTCTGTGTTGTCTGATCTATTTTTGATTGGAATAGTGCTCCTGTATCTTTTGGTAAAATATCTTGTATGCGTTTACCAATAAACTGTTCAGGTGCTTTAAAAAGTTCGCCTTTATTTTGTGTACGATAATCGAGAATTTTTCCATCGGACTGCATACGAAAGTAAGTATCTGGTAGTGCGTTAAATATACTTTGTAGCTCTGCACTATGGTGTAATTTAGCGTTCTCTGCTATTTTTAAATCTGTTATATCCTGTACTATCCCGACCATTAATTTTGACTGACCAGGTGCATCAATTACATGCCCACCTGAAGCTAAAATCCAACGAATATCACCGTCTTTTCGAATAATTCGGCACTCAATTTTCCAATTTACTTTATTTTCAATAGCTTGTTTAAGCTTGTTGGTTACTTCTATCTGTTCTTCTGGGATGATGTGTTGAAGAAACGTATCTGAGGTCCAATGCGGTACCAATGAGTCGTAACCAAATATTTGGTCGTGTATCAGGGAGCGTTGGGAACTGTGGTTAGCTAGATTAAGAGACCAATTACCTATCTTGCTTTGTTCTAGAACAAGCTCTAAATCAGTATCATCTTTTTTTGTTTTTTCTTCTACCTTTCTATATTTTTGTCTATATTTTGTCGTATCAATAGCTTGGATCATGTAACCCGAAAGTTCGCTATTAGGGGCATAAATAGCAGTTGTCGATACATCCGTATAATAAATAGAACCATCTGCAATTTGGTAACAATCTTCCGTTATTACCGCTTTTTGTTGACTAGCAGCTTTAGCCAACCGTTTTATCCAAAGACTTTCCCATTCAGGTAAATTAGACCATGCTGGCGACTTCCAAAATAGCTTGCCAATATAATTTTCTTTATTCACTCCCTGTGATGTTAACGCTAGGTCGTTAACGTCTAAAATATTTCCTTCTGGTGAAAGTATCGCCATTAAATAAAATGGTTGATTGAAAGCTATTTTAAATAATAACTCCGTATCATTAATAAGTAGGTCAGATGACTTTGAATTGTTTAATTTCATAGTGCCACATCATACAAAGTTGGTAGACAAAACAGGCTTGCTAAAGTTGGTTTTTTTAAAGAAAGTTGAATGTTTGCTAATTTTTTGTATTGATAGAAAAATAACGAATTTTTTGGATAAATTGCAGTGCTTAGCAGTGAATCATGATCAAGATTTGTCATTTTCTTTGTCCTTACTATTTTAGCGGAGTAGTTAATATAAACTTACTATTGATAGAGCACTTCGAAGACAATTTAAATGGTCTGATAGAGAGGAGATAGACCTAATATTAGATGAAAATGGTACATAAATTTTACATTTAAATTAATATAACTCATAAATGTATATCAATATAAATTATTGATCACACGTTAAAAAAATCATTCAATAAACTTAGATAATGACTATTTTGAATCGATTCCAACTCTGAAAGTGATACTACGGCTATTAGCATTAAACAATATATTTAGCGCTATTGTGTGAGGTCACCTACTACAACCTTTTTACTTCTGATGGTGAGATATTTAAATTTAGCAGGGGTATATTCAAAACTAAATTAAGATAGTTATGATTTGAGTTTAATATTTAAATAGAAGCGCCTTAAATTCAGGCTATAAAAAGAGTATTAATGAATACAGAGTCCTTTTAAAGTTTAACTTAATGGATAATATTGCCCCCACTGTCGCTTTACTAAGTTCTTAACCGAACAATGCAAACCACATATATTGTTGGCTTCATGTTTGATTGCTTGTTCGCATTTCAATTATGACTGATAGATGTCGGTAAATAGACTCTGTATTTTTATTTTATTTTTTCGTGATTGTTTGTACTTGATTTCTACCTTTATCTTTGGCGGTATATAATGCTGAATCAGCTCTGCCGATGAATTGTTCTAAAGAATCGCCTGTTTCATATTGCCCAACACCGACGCTGATTGTGATATTAATTAAATTATTTTCTTTGTCTAATTGATAAGGGTGCAACTCTATATATTGACGTAGTTTTTCTGCAACGATTAAACTTTGTTGCAAATCCTCTTTAGGCAGAAGCAAAATAAACTCTTCTCCGCCATAGCGCACTAGTAAGTCATCAGTTCTTAAGGTTTTTCGAATATTGTTCACAAAATGAATTAACACTTTATCTCCAACAATATGCCCATGAGCATCATTTACTTTTTTAAAATAATCGATATCAATTATTAATAGAGAGAGAGGTTGATTAAGCGTATCGGCTTGTTTAAAAAAGCAGATCGACTTTTCAATTAAATAATGTCGATTAAAAACACCGGTTAGATTGTCTCTGTAAGCAACGTCTTGTAATAGACGTTTTGAATGTTCGATTTGCTCAGTACGCTGCTTTATTTTTAGCTCTAAGCTTTCATTTAGTTCCAGTAAGGCTTTGGTTTTTTCTGCAACTCTTTCATTCAACTTATTATTTAAATCTTTCAACAAACTCTGTCTGTATATAAAGGCCGCAATAATGGCTAATACGATAAACAATAACCACCATAATAATTGATAGTTAAATTTATCAATATATTGAATGGATGCATTTTTTTCGGTAATGGTCTTGATTGATTTTTCTGACAAGTTGTCGATCAGTTTGTTAAATATACTTAATAAAAGAGGGTGGTCATTTCTTACCCCAAGGCCAAGCTCTGTTTTTTGGTCAAATTTACCACTGACTTTTAGTTGCCCTAAAAAATCGTCTTGTAAAAAATAGCCAACAGAATCTAAGGCATCAATGAAACCATAGAGTTCGCCTTTAGCTACTTTGTCAAGACCATCTTTTATTGACTTAACATCTACCACGATAATATTGGGGTAGGTATTTTTAATCATATCTTGTTCTGCGTAGCCTTGAACCATGCCAATTTTTTTATTTATTAAGAGATTGAAATTATTAACAAACGGAAGGTCTGGTTTAGTCACCAATACACGAGTAAAAGTTAAGTAAGTTGAAGTAAAGTTAAGAAACTCTTTTCGTTCTTCAGTAACACGTGCAAGTGATAAAAGGTCACACTTCCTTTGTTTGGCAAAAAATAGCGATTCAGTCCATGATTCAGTTCTCACGGTTTCTAATGGAATAGGTAGGCGCTTTCTGAAGATATCAAGAAACTCAGTATGCAACCCAATATGCTCACCTGTACTATCAAAACCATCATAGGGTAACCAGTTAGGATCAATACATATTGTTATCTTTTGCTTATTCTTTAAATAACTTTTCTCCTGCGATGTTAAGAACAAAAAAGGGTTTGTTTCATCGTAAATGAATTGACTGAAATCAATTGACCCTTTATCAACCCCTAGCACCTTATATAAATCAAAGATCTTTTTAAGTTTATTTTCGTCAAGAACACCCAGTATTGGCGTATTGAGGTAGGCTAATTTTTTAAGTGCTTTTGCTTCAAATAAAAGGGCTGATTTACTTATGTTTTGTTCATTATATTTTTCAAATATTATGTCAACGGTTTCAACTATATTATCAAATGCATATTGCCAACCTTTTAAAGATGCGGATCTAAAGGCTTCGGCCTGTAGTTTATTATTTGCCATAAAGTTTTCACTGGTATACAAAAAATCGCTATACAAATCAAAACCATAATCTTTGGGTGAGAAAGTATTAAAGGGCACTCCCAGTACTTCTAAATCATGTGGGGTTTTTGATACATAACCAGAGATTAAGTCTGTTTTATTATTGATGAGGTCTTTGATATCGTGCGTATGAGGTAAATAAGTTAAGTCTGATTGTTGCACATGGTGTGAACTCAACATGGACTTCAATGATACTTGCTGAGCATCTGCCTGAGTGGTCATGAGCCGTTTACCCAGGAAATCTTTGAACGTATTAATATGAGATGTTTTAGTGCTAAAAATAGCCAAGGGACTAGATTGAAAAAGGGCATACAAAGCGATTATTTTTTTATGTTGGGCTTGTTCTAAAATGAGATTTTCTTTACCAACTGCAAAATCAACTTTGCCATCGGTGACTAATTGCGCAATGTCATTTTGTATCTCAATGCGAAAAGGTTTTATGGTCAGTGCCAAACCCACTTCATTATAAAAGCCTTTTTCTTGGGCCATGTAGTAACCAGCAAATTGAAATTGCTCAAACCAAGAAGCTTGCAAAGTTATTTGCTTGAGTTCATTTGCATGCAATGTATTAACAAACAATGCAGAAAAACAAATACATGCTCTGATACTGATGGGCACTCAGAATTCCTTTTTTGACGATGCAAATTTATATATCAGATATTAAATAAGACTAATGCTTAAAAATTAATCATAACAGATATTTATGAGCGCATATAAACATTTTTTTGACAAAGGAGTTATATAAATAGATTTAAATTCTATACTATGAGTTATCGATCACTATTTTTGTTAAAAAGGAAGGGAGTGAATGAGTGTTGTAACTATCTCATCACATTAGCATTATTTACAGTGTCTACAAAAAATGTACAAAGCCAATGTGATGTTTATCTAATACTTATCTTATGCCTATATTTTCCTGCCCTATGCCTAAGCATAAGGGATAATTAGCATAGCAAGCGGTTATTAAGGTTATCTATTTTTCTTGTATCTCTTTCTTCTTGCTTCTTTGACTTCAATTTTCTTTTTCAATTTTTCTGCCATGATCACTTCCACTTCTAGCTTTTCAACCGCCACCATTTCAGGTATTTCTAAACTTAATAAGCCTAATGCGCCAGAACGCAGCTCATTTAACAAAATTGTTGATACTTTGTAGATATCAAAATGCCCACCTGCGCGCAATGCACCACGACGTTTAGCAATCAGTTCCATTAATTCATGGTCTGATTGCGGTGTTTCATCAAACTCATAACGCTGTTGTAAACGAGGCAAATAATGTTTTATTAAATATTCCGCTGCGTAATATGCAATATCTTCATATTCGATAGCGGTATCTTTAATCGCTCCCGTTACCGCTAAACGATAACCAGAATTTGCATTCTCAATTTTAGGCCATAAAAATCCCGGTGTATCGGACAACATAATGCCACTCGGTAAACGGATACGTTGCTGATTTTTAGTCACCGCAGGTTCATTACCCGTTTTGGCAATAATGCGATCAGCTAAAATATTAATGATGGTGGATTTACCTACATTTGGAATACCCATGATCATGGCACGAATTTGCTTATCTTGCCCTAAGCGATTAGGTAACATTTGCTCACAGAGTTTAGTAATTTGATGAACTTGCTCTGGTTTGCTAGTAGTGATAGCAATTGCTTTTATATCTTGATCTTGTTCTAAATACTCAATCCATCTGGCGGTAATTTCTGGGTCAGCAAGGTCCGCTTTGTTTAATACTTTAATACAAGGCGTTTTCTTTCTGATAGCTGCTATTAGTGGGTTCTCACTACTGTAAGGGATACGTGCATCAACAACTTCAATAATAATATCAACTTGCGGAAGTACTTCTTGAATTTGTTTGTGTGCTTTGTGCATGTGTCCTGGAAACCACTGGATATTCGCTTTGCTCATTTGATTTTACTGCCTTTGAAATTTTTATATCATGACTGATATTTAAGCTTAACATGACTTGAAACCTTGCTTGAAAATTAAATTTGTTAATCGGGAGGAAGGTTTTTAAGTACCATGTTGATATTTTGTTATTTTAACTGATGATCGAATAGATAGACATGTAATTAATGGTTAATAATAAGGATGGTGCAAAAAAATATCTGAAGCTGGTGGCAACAAATTTTTATAGCTCTATTGAGCATTCGAATTAATTCATTTATTACTTAAGGTCTTTTCTACTTGTCGCGCTCAATGACTTTGTTATACTGCCGAAAATTCTCTTACTTTTTGCTTGTTTGTTGATGTATGTCATACAAATATATCTTCAAATGAAGTAGGAGGTTTAATTGATTTTTACGAATCATTAAGGTAATAACTTTTGAGTGTAAAGCTTCTTCTTCAATATTGTCAGCAAATTAAATTGCAATCTACAGTTAGTGGATCAGATTTTAGTGCGCGCACAATGGGAGTGGAGGGTAAGTTACTGCCTATTTTATCGCTACTATGCATTTATACATTCATGTTGTTGAATGGGTTAATTGAAGATATCAGCGAATTAAATCATCTATTAAGTGAAGGGGCTTTTTCTGAGTCTATGTCGGTTAATAGTAGTAGCTTTTTCGATGACCCACTAATGTCGAGTCAATTATTAATTGGTTTATGCTGGTTATTGTTTTTATACTTTCCTGCACGCCGAACGGCGATGGTGTTACGTAAAACAGCGTTGGCTTTTTGCGAAACGCTAAAATCTTTTATTTCCTTCAGTATTCACGGCTGCCGTGCCCCCCCTTTTGTAAATGGTTAATCGCTGCCTGTAGCTTAGCTGTTTTAGTTTTATTGATCTTTGCTTTTTTGTAGCCGCCTGTGCTTGCGATTCACCTCCCTTATTCAATTTACTGATATTTTTTTGGCACTCATTTTTTGTTTTGAGTAAAAAAATACCAGAGGATTTCTAGTCCGTTGTTTTTATGTACCGCCTTTACATTCGCTGTGGTGCATCAAATAACATCTTTTAAATTTTAGGTTATATCTGTTTACTTAATTACATGTGTTTAGTTGATTTATGTCAGTAAGTCATCGTTTTCATTAATTACGTGAATTGGTATGAGTAGGATAGTCCATTGTTAATTCGCAACCTTTGTAAGATAGCTTTAGTGAGTGCAGTGCTCGCATTGTCTGGCTGTTCAGGTGGGATACTCGACCCAAAAGGGCAGATTGGTATTGATGAGAAAAATTTAATCATCATTGCTACTGTGCTTATGTTACTTGTCGTGATCCCCGTTATTGTAATGACTTTATATTTCGCGTGGAAATATAGAGACACACAGACCCATGAAATTTATGCGCCAAAATGGGCACACTCAAATAAAATAGAAGCTTTTGTTTGGGCAGTTCCGATCCTTATCGTGATTATTTTAGGCGTTATTACTTGGCAGTCGACGCATCGTTTAGATCCTTATAAACCGATTGAAGGTAAGGGGAAACATCTGACTGTTGAAGTCGTTTCCTTGAACTGGAAATGGTTATTTATTTATCCGCAACAAGGTATTGCTACGGTCAATGAGTTGGTGTTTCCAGCTAACGTACCGGTTGAATATAAAATCACCTCAGAAAGCACCATGAATTCGTTCTTTATTCCACAGTTAGGTAGTCAAATTTACTCAATGGCCGGTATGCAAACTAAGTTGCATTTGATCGCTAATGAACCAGGTACCTTCAAAGGTATTTCTGCTAACTACAGTGGCGCTGGTTTCTCTGGTATGAAATTTAATGCGATTGCAACGCCTACACAAGCTGACTTTGATCAATGGGTGAGTGATGTTAAAGCGCAAGGGGGGTCATTAACGAAAGCAAATTATGATCAATTAGCTCTAGCCAGTGAGAACAATCCTGTGACTTATTACGGCCGTGTTGATAAAGGCTTGTTCCATACCATTATCATGAAATACATGGCGGGTATGAACGGCATGGGTAAAACGGATAAAAAGAAAGAGATGGGAAGTATGAAAAATTTGCATCATGAAATGGCTGAACATTCAGTTAGCTCAGCTAATAGCCAAGGCGAGGAGTAATTATGTCGTTTTTAGGTAAATTATCGATAGATGCCATTCCGTTCCATGAACCTATTTTAGTGTTCACTATGGGGGCCATTGCTATCGGTGGTATTGCACTTTTTGCACTCATTACAAAGTATAAAAAGTGGGGCGTTTTATGGACTGAGTGGATCACCTCCGTTGACCATAAACGTTTAGGTATAATGTACATCCTTCTTGCTTTAGTGATGTTATTTCGTGGTTTCAGTGATGCGATAATGATGCGCTCACAACTTGCATTAGCAACAAGTGGTGCACCGGGTTATCTGCCACCTGAACATTACGACCAAATATTTACGGCACATGGTGTGATTATGATCATCTTTATGGCGATGCCATTTATGGTGGGATTAATGAACATTATTTTGCCGTTACAAATTGGTGCGCGTGATGTTGCTTTTCCTTTTTTAAATAATTTAAGTTTTTGGTTAACAGCCAGCGGTGCCATTTTAATTAATATGTCGCTGATTTTTGGTGAATTTGCTAAAACAGGCTGGGTTGCTTATCCACCACTTTCGGAGTTGACATTCAGCCCTGGAGTGGGAGTAGATTATTATATTTGGGCGCTACAAATATCCGGACTCGGTACGTTATTAACATCCGTTAACTTTTTAGTGACGGTCTTAAAAATGCGTGCGCCAGGTATGACATTAATGAAAATGCCTATTTTTACTTGGACCTGTACTTGGGCAAATATTTTAATTGCCGCATCTTTCCCAATTTTAACTGCAGTGTTAACAATGCTAACTCTTGACCGTTATCTTGGTTTCCACTTCTTTACTAATGATGGCGGCGGTAATGCCATGATGTACATCAACCTGTTTTGGGCTTGGGGTCATCCTGAAGTTTATATCCTAGTGTTACCTGCTTTTGGTATATTTTCTGAAATTATCTCGACCTTTACTAGTAAACGTTTATTTGGTTATACGTCAATGGTTTATGCAAGTGGTGCTATTTCAATTTTAGGCTTCATCGTGTGGTTACATCACTTCTTCACCATGGGATCAAGCGCTAATGTTAATGCCTTCTTTGGCATGATGACCATGGTCATTGCCGTGCCAACTGGCGTTAAGTTGTTTAACTGGCTGTTCACTATCTATCGTGGTCGTTTACGTATTACCGTACCGGTGCTATGGACCCTTGGTTTCATGGTGACCTTTACGGTTGGTGGTATGACAGGCGTACTTTTAGCGATTCCTGGTGCGGATTATGTATTGCATAACAGTTTATTCTTAATTGCACATTTCCATAATACGATCATTGGTGGTGCGGTATTTGGTTACCTTGCTGGTTTCTCTTTCTGGTTCCCTAAAGCGATGGGCTTTAAGCTTAACGAACGTTGGGGTAAAGGCGCATTTTGGTGCTGGATCATTGGATTCTTTGTTGCCTTTATGCCGCTTTATGTACTTGGTTTCTTAGGCATGACACGTCGTTTAAATCATACCAATAATCCTGATTGGAATATTTGGTTATACATTGCGATGGTGGGTGCTGTGATCATTATGTTCGGTATCATTTGTCAAGTAATTCAATTGTACGTGAGCTTTAGAGACCGTGAAGCGCTTGATGATAAAACAGGTGATCCGTGGAATGGCCATACACTTGAATGGGCAACCTCTTCTCCTCCACAGTCTTATAATTTTGCCGAAATTCCGCACATCGATGACATTGATGCATGGACGGATATGAAAGAAAAAGGCCAAGTTTATCAAACCCAAGCGAGCTATGAACCTATCCACATGCCTAAAAATACAACGGCAGGCGTGTTTATGGGGATCACTTTAACGGCGTTCTGTTTCGCCATGATCTGGCATATTTGGTGGTTAGCGATTGTTGGTTTAGTGGGCGGTATTGCTGTCTTTATACAACGTTGTTATAGCAAATATGTTGATTTTTATGTGCAACCACAAGAGATATTAGCAACAGAAAAAGCCCATAATTTAAGCGCAAGTAAGGGGATCAATGCATGAGTACTGTTAGTGCACAAATAGATACTAAAGCAGTATCTCATGAGCATCATGATGCTTCCGGAGATACGATTTTTGGCTTTTGGTTATACCTAATGACTGACTGCTTGTTATTTGCCTCGTTCTTTGCAACTTACGCGGTGTTATTTATGAATACTGCGGGTGGTGTATCGGGTAAAGATATTTTTGAACTAGATTTTGTGGCAGTAGAAACTGCCGCATTATTGATCAGTAGTATTACTTTTGGGTTTGCCATGATTGCTGCGCAAGGGCAAAAAAAGGGTTGGACCTTAAATTGGTTATTGATTACTTTTTGCTTAGGCGCTTCATTTATCGCGATGGAACTTTATGAGTTTACTCACCTTATCGAGCATGGTAACGGCCCTCAGGGGAGTGCTTTCTTGAGTTCATTTTTTGCCTTAGTCGGATTACATGGTTTACATGTAACAGCTGGTTTGATCTGGATGACGGTAATGATGATAGAGGTTGCTCGTCGTGGTCTTGGTAACGCAACTGTGACACGTTTGAGTTGCTTAAGCTTATTCTGGCACTTTTTGGATATTATTTGGATCTGTGTCTTCACGGTTGTTTATTTAATGGGAGCAATGTAATGAGCCATAACGAAATACAGCATGATGCCTCTCATGGTAGCGTCAAAACCTATCTAATTGGTTTTCTATTATCTGTTATTTTAACTGCCATTCCATTTTATGTGGTGATTAGTGGAGACTTTTCAAAAGCCACTACGCTGTGGAGCATTGTTATTTTAGCAATAGTACAAATTTGGGTGCATTTGAAATACTTTTTACACCTTAATTTTATTACCGAAAGCGGTCGTGCTAACAGCTTCTCATTCCTGTTCAGTGCGCTCATTATTATTATGGTCGTGGGATTATCTGTTTGGATTATTTATGCATCAAACGCAATGATGATGTATTAAATTAATCAACCTTGCGACAGTCGTTTGTCGCAAGGTTATTTTCAATCAGAGTTGATACAAGGATACGTAAAAGTTTGTAAGCTTAGTAAAGCGTATTAAACCGAGTTATAAATGGCAAAAAAGAGGTTAAAGATGTTTCGTCGTTATTGGAGTGTGACCAAGCCGGGTATCATTATGGGTAATTTTATCAGTGTAGCGGGTGGTTTTTTACTCGCTTCACGTGGTGATATTGATCCATGGTTGATGATCGCAACGTTATTAGGTTTATCTTTTGTGATTGCTTCTGGGTGCGTCATTAATAATGTGATTGATAGAGATATTGATATCAAAATGGCGCGCACGCGTACGCGAGTGACGGTAACTGGCGAAATGTCTGCATTGACAGCTTTATGCCACGGTGTTGTATTAGGGATCATTGGTTTTGGTTTATTGATTATTTATACGACGTCGGCTGCTGTATTTTTTGCTGTATTTGGTTACGTTATTTATGTCGGTGTATATAGCCTATATATGAAACGTAACTCTATTTATGGCACATTTATCGGTAGTTTATCCGGCGCGGTACCACCTGTGGTCGGCTATTGTGCAGTAACAGGGCGCTTTGATATGGAGGCGTTGATATTATTAGTGATGTTTAGTTTATGGCAAATGCCGCATTCTTATGCGATCGCTATTTTTCGCTTTAAAGATTATCAAGCGGCTAATATTCCAGTGCTACCAGTAGCTAAGGGGATTGATAAAGCAAAACGCCATATTGTGCTTTATATTGCCATCTATGCGTTAGTAGTCATGCTATTGCCTATTGGTGGCTATACTGGCGCGGCCTTTATGGCGGTTGCTTGTACGACTAGTTTTTGGTGGTTGCTAATGGCATTGCGCGGTTATCGCCGTGATATTGATGTGGTTGGTTGGGCTCGACAAGTGTTTGGTTTTTCTATTGTTAATATTACGGCATTGAGTATTGCGATGGCGATGGATTATCAAATGATTGCTCCGCAATTCGCACTATTGAATTAAATTAAAGGAGGTTTTGATAGTGCTAGCTAGTCGTTACTTTTGCTGGTAATTAACACTCCTAGTAATTGAATTATTGGCTATTAATATCATCCGCAACTAATATCATTCATGACTAAATTGATTGATAGCTATGGTTATTAAAACTTGGATTCAAATAGTAAAGCTTAAACAGGCAAACTAAAAAAGGCGTTAAGTTAATACTTAACGCCTTTTTGTTTTTATTCAACCTTTTTTGTATTTATTCAACTTGGTTGAGCAAGCTTTTAATCTTGGTTATGTTCACTATTTTTTCATCTACTTTTAAATAAGCAATTGCTTCAGTAAATACCACAGTTGCTTCAATGACACCGGGCATATTAATTAATTGCTCTGCTACTTCTCCTGCTTGTTTTTCATTTTCAACATTAATGGTAAAGCTTAAGTTTTTAGATTTTTTAAGTGGGCTCATTCCTAAACTAATGATTAACCATATACAGCAGATCACTGCCATCACTAAGAAAATAGATTGTTCACCAAAACTGCTAGCAATGGCTCCTCCTAGTACGCCGCCGCTAAAAGCACCTAAAAATTGGCTACTAGAATAGATACCCATTACACTGCCTTTCACCCCAGCTGGGGCAAGGCGCGATAATATAGAAGGCATTGTTGCTTCTAAATAGTTAAATGCAGTGAAAAACATGATCACTGTGATCACTAAGCCGGTAAAACTGGTTGGCAAGTACCAAAGTAGAAATAGCGCGAGGGTAAGCAATAAAACCGACGCGGATAACATTTGTTTTTCTTTTTGCTTTTTAATCGCAAAAATCATAAATGGCACCATCAAAAAGAATGAGCCAATTAATGTGGGCAAGTACAATTGCCAATGATCTTCAAGCAGTAAACCACTTTCAACGAACTGTTTAGGTAATGTAATAAAACAAGCGGTCATTGCCATGTGAAGCGCAAATACACCAAAATTTAAGCGTGATAATTGTGGGTGGCGAATTAAATTTTTGAGTTGAGCTGGTAAAGCAACACTATCACCACGTGGGGCTTTATTGACAGAATGAGGCACTAGAAATTGAATTAATAACATTGCAAAAATAGTTAACAGTGCAATAAACCAGAATAGCCCGCTTAACCCAAAGGCCTCTGCCACAATAGGGCCTATTATCATCGCAATAGTAAATGATAAACCAATAAACATGCCAATGGTTGCCATCACTTTAGGGCGTTGTTCTTCACGGCTTAAATCTGCGGCTAATGCCAAAATAGCACTCGCAATTGCACCGGTTCCCTGTAATGCTCGGCCCAATACTACACCATAGATAGTGTCTGACATGGCAGCCACAATACTACCTAATAGAAAAATTAATAAACCAATCAAAATAATGGGTTTACGGCCATATTTATCAGATAAAATACCCATGGGAATCTGTAACATAGCTTGAGTCAAGCCATAAGCACCTATCGCTAATCCGATCCAGATTGGGCTATAGCCTATTAACTGTTCGCCATAAATAGCAAAAACAGGCAGGATCATAAATAAACCCAACATACGCAGACCAAAAACAGCAGCTAAAGAAAAAGCCGCTTTTTTTTCAATACTATTTAAACCGTTAGAACTCATAAAATATCTTAATGTTGTCTATACCCTAGATGGGCGAAGTGTTACAGAGGATGTGATGATTATTTTATCACGCTATTAAGAGGACACAACCCGCAAAGCTAAGTAATACCGATTTCGCTAAAAGCTGAAAAATCTTGCTAGTTAAGATGCGCACTTCTGTGTTAGACATTTTGTAAAGTAAAAATCATTTAACACAATTACTTAATGGAATGAATGGTATAAAATCTTCGACACTAGATATTCGAATTATTTACTGTTAGTGATAAGCTAATTCTTATTACTTGAATTCAAGATCGTAAATAATCTAAAGGAAGGGATAAATGTCTATTCGTAAATATAACGACGATGATTTTGAAGCATTGCAGAATATTTATAATACCGCTAGACCCGATGAGTTTTATGCAGAGCTGGGGTGTTTCAACTTCATACCTTTAGCGGATGATGAATATGTTATGTTCATGTTAGGTGAATCAGAAGTGTTTGTTTATGAACAAGACGGCATATTTGGTTTTTGTGGTTTTACCGGAAACCGTATCAATTGGCTTTTTGTCGACCCTAGCCGTAGAGGTTTTGGCGTAGGCTATAAACTACTACAATATGTTTTACATAAACTAGAAAAAGGGGCCACATTATCGGTGTGGAAATCAAATCAACGCGCGCAATCGCTGTATAAAAAGCTTGGTTTTCGTATAAATGATGAATTTCAAGTCGACTTCCAAGGTCATCAAATAATGGTGAATACCATGGTTTACCCTTAAATCGAATCGTGCGATACCGCCTATATTGGTTATTCGTATCCAAGCATAGGTGATCACTTAATCTGCTAACATAGACTTATAATACAAATGAGAACAGGTGAAACCGTGATGGATTTGATAATAGAAATAGGAACTATTGATGATGTGTTACTCGTTAACGCTTCTACTCCTGAGTTTGGACAACGCCATACGCAGCAATCAATCTCTGCTAGATTAAATGCAAAAAACTCGCTCATTTTAGTGGCAAAAATAAAGGGGATTGCCGTCGCTTACAAAATTGGCTATGCGCTATCGAAGAATGCATTTTATAGTTGGTTAGGTGCTGTAGCTCCCTCATATCGTCGACAAGGCATTGCCACTCAATTACGGGTTTATCAAGAGCAATGGGCAGTCAACGCGGGGTATAGTTGCATCAATGTCAAGTCCATGAATCGTTACCCTGCGATGTTACAGATGTTAATTAATAGCGGTTATCAGATCCACGGATATCAATCGGTTAGAGGCGGTAACGATCTTGAAAATGGCAAGATTTTATTTATAAAAAATTTGATATGATATTCGAGTCAACGGGGTGGCAACTGATATATACCTTAAAGTATCATGTGCTTGTATTGTGCAGAAAAAATCACATGCTTTACAATAAAAATATAAAATATATCGTTGTTGTTTGCAGGTTGAATATTACTTTAAAAACAGCACTCAGAGTCATTTAATAAGGATTAAATATGCAATCAACATCTAGTCAATCGCAAGGGTTATTGCTTTTTAGGTTGTCTCAGTTGCAAAATTTTGCGCTAGGTACCTTAAAAATAAAAGAACTTGTTCCTTATCTCCCTCTGACCCAATTACCTAATGCTGATGCCAATATATTAGGTGTTGCTAGTATACGAGGACGAACGCTACCTATTATCGATATGGCCGCTGCGGTAGGTTACCCGGCGATGAGCGAAGCTGAAAAAAAACAAGCAACCATCATTATCACTGACTGTAGCCGCATGCATATTGGATTTTTGGTGCGAAAAATAGAACGTATTGTCGAATGTAATTGGAAAAATATTGAGCCACCACCTAATTCATTAGGGCATAAAACCTATATTACCGGTATTACTCGTTTTGAAAATCAGCTTATTCAGCTGTTGGATGTAGAATTATTACTGGCTGAGCTGTTCCCAGATAACGATCAAAAAGCGGTGGAAATCACTGGTGTACAAAAAGGGCTATTGCAGAATTCTCACATTTTATTAGTTGATGACTCTTCCGTTGCACGTCGTCAATTAGAAAGTGCATTGACCAAAATTGATGTACCCTTTAAAGTTTGTAAAAATGGTAATGATGCCTTTGCCGTCATGAAGGAATGTGCTGCAAAAGGCAACCCCATTGATATATTGGTCAGTGATATTGAGATGCCAGGTTTAGACGGCTATGAATTAACCTTTGAAGTACGAAGTGAGTCTGCCATTGCTGATACGTATGTAATTCTACATAGTTCGCTTTCTAGTGCAATGAGTGTGGACCGTGCAACTCAAGTTGGTGCAGATCAAGCCTTAGCTAAGTTTGATGCAAAAGAACTGGTTAATGCGATGTTGATAGGCGCTAAAAAGAATCAATAGTAAGTCGCTGAAGTGACCGTTTATTAGGAGCTGACTGTATTAATTACTATGTGACTCTCGCCTGGAAATGGAAATGATTAACATACGGGCAATTGTTTCATAAGTACTTTATTAGGAATAACAAACAGTGAATAAAATTATTGTACCGGTGTTAACGGCGTCACTCATTCATCAAGGTGACCAACAATCTAGCGCAGCCTTAAATGAAACAAAAGTAAGCAATACTGAATTAAGTACCAAAGAAATAAACACTGTCGAATTACAGGTAACTGAGCAAGCAAGTTCGGTTAAAGGTCGTTACAAAACTGGATCTTCGTTCTTTAATGATATGGCCTATTCAGTGGAAGATTATAATGGCTTGTTTATTACCGATAGAATAGAGGCGCATAATTTCCGTCATCGCATTAGTCAACCGGGTTACATTAGTTCATGGCATGTCGCTGGTGACCCTACATTAATCATTATTCGTTCAGGCACATTACGTATTACCTTACGTAGTGGAGAATACCGTGATTTTAGCGCTGGAGACCTGTTCGTCGCCGAGGATCGTTTACAAATTAATGAAGCATTCGATGACCTCGTTCATGGCCATCGTGCGGAATTAATTGGTGATCAAACGCTAATGGCCGTTCATATCAAACTCGCTTCTATATAACAGCACCCGTAATTAAACCCATATAATATTAAAAATAAGACCATGAAAATGGAATAAGCCAACATGTTTAAGATTAAACGATTAAGGGTAAATAATAAGAGGTTATAGATGTCAAAAATAGCATTAATTACGGGTGCAAGCAGAGGTATTGGCGCTGCCACCGCAATAAATTTAGCGGCTAAAGGTTATGACATTTGTATTAACTATAAATCAAACGACGTTGCTGCAAATAAAGTGTTGTATGAAATACAGCAATTAGGTAGAAAGTGTATTGCTGTAAAAGCAGATATTTCTGATGAAGATGACGTTGTTCGTTTATTTAAAATCATAGATGAGAAGTTAGGACGATTATCGGTACTGGTAAATAACGCGGGCATTCTATTACCTCAAAGCCGTGTTGAAGATTTAACCGCTGAGCGTATCAATACAATATTAACCACTAATATTACTAGTTACTTTTTATGTTGCCGTGAAGCCATTAAGCGGATGTCTACTAAACACGCGGGAAAAGGGGGGGCTATTGTCAATGTCTCTTCTGCAGCCGCTCGTTTAGGTGGAGCAAATGAATATATTGATTACGCAGCGTCAAAAGGAGCGATAGATACATTAACGACGGGGTTATCCATCGAAGTGGCTAATCAAGGTATTCGCGTTAATGGTGTCAGGCCAGGATTTATTGAAACTAGTATGCACGCAGATGGTGGTGAACCAGATAGAATAAACAGAGTCAAAAGCAGCATACCTTTAGGACGTGGCGGCCAACCTGCTGAAGTCGCTTCGGCTATTGCTTATTTGTTAAGTGATGAAGCTTCTTATATTACCGGCTCATTTTTAGAGTTAGCGGGTGGTAAATAGTGATGCTTTTCTGAGCAGTCGCTAATGAAGTTGTTGTTCAAGTTGCCTATCAAGCAAAGGTCCAACGCCCCCTCAAAAAAAAGCAAGGGTAAATGATGAGTCGAGTAGCCAATAATACAAACAATGATGCGATCACTGCTGATGATGTTTTATCATTTTGGTTTGAGCAAATTGAGCCGTCAAAGTGGTGGGTTAAAGATCTGCAATTAGACGTGCAAATTAAACAACGATTCTTAACTGTACATCAGCGAGCAAAGCAGTGTGAATTATTCGATTGGCGACATTCTGCGAAAGGACGTTTAGCTGAAATCATCATCTTAGATCAGTTTTCTCGGAATATGTTTCGAGATAGTGCTGATGCTTTCTCATCAGATCCCTTAGCGTTGGTATTAGCGCAAGAAGCGATTGCATTAGGTGTAGAAAATGAGTTAACAGCCGTTGAGCGTTGTTTTTTGTTTATGCCCTTCATGCACAGCGAATCTTTAAAAATTCATGATGTTGCCATCACATTATTTGAGGGCAATGGCATTCAATACAATCTTGATTTTGAAATACTACACCGCGATATCATTGCTAAGTTTGGACGTTATCCGCATAGAAATTCAATTTTACAGCGACAATCTACAGCTGAAGAAATAGTCTTTTTAACACAACCTAATTCATCTTTTTAATTGCTAGATTGCTAGATTGCTAGATTGTTAGCTGTTATATAGCTGAAGCATCATTTTTAGTACTTAATACTTCGCACATCATATTTTACGCGAGTCTAGTATTTTACAATTATCAATAGGCTATTTATATGCACATTCATTGTTACCTTCTAAAACCTTTATCTCATCGCTTCAATGATCGCCTCAATCGTTGGTACTTGAGTTTCTTTAAAGTATTGCTTTGTGGTTTTTTAGTGCTGAGTTTCAACGCCAGTGCTGCGCAACCCGTTAACGAGGCTGCAATAAAACTTATTATGGGTAACTTTTCACAAGGCGACCTTAAGGGGTGGGAAGAGAAAATTTTTTCAGGTAATACTAACTACGTACTTGTTGTTGAAGAGGGTGGAGATAATGGCATCACTCAGGAAAAACTTAAAAAGAGATTAAGAGCAAGCAGTGATAATAGTGCTTCAGGACTCTTTAAAGAGCAACGTATTGATTTGCACAAAACACCTTACCTGCATTGGTCTTGGAAAACAGAACATTTATATTCTGGTTTGAATGAACTTAAAAAAGCAGGGGATGACTTTGTAGCACGTATCTATATTGTTATAGATGGTGGTATGTTTATGTGGAAAACAAAAGCCCTAAATTATGTTTGGTCGTCCGCTTTTAAGCACGAGCAATTTTGGCCTAATCCTTACACTTCCAATGCGACTATGTTTGCCGTTGAGTCAGGCCCTAACAATCTAGGTAAATGGATAAACTATAAACGTAATGTGCGTGACGATTTAAAAACTACTTTAGGAAAAGAGGTACGCTATATCGATGCAATTGCAGTGATGACTGACAGCGACAGTTCAGGGCAAAAGGCGATCACTTATTATGGAGATATCTACTTTACTGCGCAGTAACAGCAATTATTGCTAGACAATATTGAGAGACAGTATTGCTGTCGTTACCTTGAGCGTACTTTAAAGTGTAAAAGTCTGATGTTAAAAGAAGTTAGTCATTTAAAAAAGCTGTTTAATAAACGAGATGACGACTGAACAGGAGTACATTTTATGATCTTTAAAAAGTACATTAAAAAATATAAGTACTTTAAATTTAAAAAGTTAAGTGTTCAATGGTGGCTACTGACTTCATTGATGTTTGGCATGACAGCTTGTTCAACTAAAATAGCTTATAACAATCTAGATTGGATAGCCTCTTGGTATATAGGCGACTATGTAACGTTAACTAATACACAAGAAAAACAACTTGATAACAGCGTTGAATCTTTGCTGTTGTGGCATCGCACGAGTGAACTACAAAACTACGTGGTGCAAATTAAATATATCAAGATCGACCTTAAGAATGGCATAAAACCTTCGACCATCAAACAGTACATTACTTCTTTAAAACAATTTGTAGATGTGATGCTCCTTAAGGCTGAGCCTGAGATAATGCAATTGGCTTATTCATTATCAGATAAACAAGTCACTGAGTTTTTGTCTGAAATAGAACAGCAAAATATTAATAAAATAGAAAAACATAACAATAGTAATGAACAAGAGCGCTTAACCAATCGTTTCGATCGTATTGAAGAGCAAGTCACCTCCTTTACAGGGGCGATCACTGAGCCACAAAAGGTACTACTGAGTGAATTAAATCAGTCATTATTATCTGCTTTTTATCTACGTATTCAGTTTCGTCGGGAGTGGGCAAATTTAATCGCCTCGGCTTATCAAGTTCGCGGAAAAGCTAATGGTGATAGCGACAGTCAACGTTTGGCATTTGAACAAGCATTAAGGCCGGCTCTCATGGATTCGAATAGTATTCGTTCCGAGGCTTATTTAGCTGTATTCGAGCATAATCAGACAGTATGGGCTGACTTTCTTAGTCAATTAATTGCTTCATTAAATACAAAGCAGTTAAGCAGTGTACAATCAAAACTGGATGATACTATTGCAGATTTAGAGGCGTTATATTAAGCCTTATTAATTAGCTTTTACATTTTTTGTATTAGGTAGTAAGCACTGTTTTTTTATTTTTAGTCTTTTATTGAATGAGGTATATTGATGGTTTGTTGGCCATGTTTGTTAACATTAGAAGGGGATGACGAGCTTATTTATTTAGCTGATGAATCCGAGTTTATTAACGAATGCCAAGAGTTAATTGTGAGTGATGATGACGCTGTCGTTGATTCAAACGGAATGACCTACTTGATCAAGGCAGTGGAGAGTGATCTGCAGTTGGTGAAAACTGAACGTGTTTTTTCTACGCAAGAAGTGACACAATTAATACGAGAGCATGAATTTAGTAAAGCAAATGTTTGCCTGACTAAAATTGAATTTATCAATATACCTAGTGCGATTCAATCTTTGGTTTATTCTGCATAAGGTAACAAAAACGACACAATATAAGTTGATACTGTAAGGTAGTAATGCAATACAGCAACACAATATAAAAACCTTTAGAACTGATGTTATGAAGTAATATTACAATGCAGAGCAGCAATAAGCGCAATAAAAACGACAAAATATAAATAATGATTGATGGTGATAGAAAATAGACGAGTGAATTTTTAATAGTGGAGCAATAAAATGAAATTGATTGTAGGAACGGGTTCAACATGGTCACTAAGAGTGTGGATATGTTTGCAGCTAATTAAAGTAGAAGCATCTGAGCAAGTGATTGATTTAAGCTGTACTGATCACCAAGCAAAAATTTTAGAGTATTCACCAAGTGGACTTGTACCTGCCTATATTGATGGCAACATTGTGATTAATGATTCGCTAGCAATTATTGAGCACCTAAATGAACATTCACATGGTGCGCTTTACCCTATTAGTGTTAAACAGCGAGCCTGTGCACGAAGTTTATGTGCAGAAATGCATGCTGGTTTTACCTTATTACGCGAACAGTTGCCTTTCATGTTAACTCCTATAAAAACACCGGTAATATTGAATGAACAAATTCACCAAGAGTTAGCCCGTGTAGAGACTATTTTTGAAAGTGCGACCTTGCCTTATATGTTTGAGCTTGCCAGTGCAGTCGATGCCTTTTATGCCATTTTAGCATTTCGTCTTAATAGCTATGGGATTACATTGCCAGGTAAAGCAGGCGAGTATCAGCAAAGTCTTTTAGAGTGGGATTTATTAAAAAATGCTATTAAACAAGCTGAACATTGGGAAAGTATGTGTGCAATTAGTTAACGGGTTTATCGGCGTTATATAGGCAGTTAAATAAACGGGCAGAGAAAGTTAACATTTAACTTCGATTATAACTTCATTGCTTACGGGCTTGCACCTAAAATAAAAAGGCTAACTCACGATAAGTGAATTAGCCTTTTTTAATGCTGATATCACGCTATTTGTTTGTTAGGACCGAGCGCGTTTTTTTAACCATCTTCAGAATTAAAACAAAGAATAAAGGTGCAAAATAAATCACTAAGCAGGTTGCTGCAATCATACCACCAAGCACTGAGGTACCAATCGCATTACGGGCATTTGCACCAGCTCCGGTACTGATCACTAAGGGTAAAACACCTAAACCAAATGCTAATGATGTCATAATGATCGGACGTAAACGCATTTCACAAGCTTTGACTGTAGCATCAATTAAGTTCATTCCTTTTTCATATAACTCTTTGGCAAACTCGACAATCAAAATGGCATTTTTAGCAGTTAATCCAATGGTGGTCAGTACGCCTACTTGGAAATAAACATCGTTTTCAAGACCTCGTACCATAACAGCTGCTAACGCACCCATAATACCTAACGGTACAACTAAAATGATCGCGATTGGAATACTCCAACTTTCATAAAGCGCTGCCAAACAAAGAAATACCATCAATAGCGAAATACCATACAAAATAGGTGCTTGGTTACCTGCTTCTAACTCTTGATATGACATACCTGTCCAACTAACTTGTACATCACTAGAAAGCTCTGCTGCTATTTTATCAACTTCAGCCATTGCATCACCGGTGCTATAGCCTGGTGCTGCTTCACCTAATATTTCGACTGCAGAGTTACCATTAAAACGTGATAATTGCGGGGAGCCTGTTCCCCAATGCGAGGAACTGAAAGCTGACAATGGCACCATTTCACCTTTATCATTTCGGATAAACCAAAGATTCATGTCTTCTGGTGTCATACGATATTCAGCATCTGCCTGTATATAAACCTTTTTAGATCGACCTCTGTCTATAAAGTCATTTACATAAGAAGAACCCCACGCAATAGATAATGAGTTATTAATATCATCAATATCGAGACCTAATACTTTGGCTTTTTCATAATCAATATCGAGGTAAAATTGTGCCGTATCTTCTAAACCATTTGGTCTTGAATTTTGTATCAATGGGCTTTGTGCTATTTTTTCCAATAGTTGGTTACGTACTTCTATGAGTTTTTCATGACCAATACTACCCACATCCTGAAGATAAAAGTCAAAACCAGTCGCTTGCCCTAACTCTCTAATAGCAGGGCTACTAAAAGCAAATACAGATGCTTTTTTATAACCTGAAAAATGCTTCATCGTACGTGCAATAATAGCGTCTGCATCCGTACCTGGTGCAGTTCTTTCTCCCCAGTCTTTTAAACCAACAAACGCCATGCCGGCATTTTGGCCCGTTCCAGAAAAGTTGAAACCTGCAACGGTAAAAACAGAAGTGACTAGATCTGGCTCATTTACTTTAAAGTATTCTTGTACTTCGGTCATGACGGCATTAGTTTCTCTTAACGTTGAGCCCGTTGGCGAAGACACCATGACCATAAATGAACCTTGGTCTTCATTAGGCAAAAAAGAGCTTGGTAATGAGTTGTATAAGTAAACAGTACCGCCGAACAATAGGAAATAGATTAAAGAAAAACGAATCGGACGCAATAATAAGTGTTTAATAGATGTGTTATATTTTCCTAATAATTTGTCAAATAAACGGTTAAATATTTCGAATACTTTAAGGTTTTTTTCTTTATCAACCGGTTTTAGCAAAGTCGCACACAGTACCGGTGTTAATACTAAAGCCACTAATACTGATAATCCCATTGCAGATACAATAGTCAGAGAGAATTGTTTATAGATAACACCCGTAGAGCCTGACATGAAGGCCATGGGAATAAAGACCACCATCAATACCATAGTAATACCGACTAACGCGCTGGTAATTTGTCCCATTGATTTTTTGGTTGCTTCAAATGGGGACAGTTTTTCTTCATGCATGATTCGTTCGACATTTTCGACAACAACAATCGCATCATCAACCAACAAGCCAATGGCTAACACTAACCCAAACATGGTTAAGGTGTTGATAGAGAAGCCCAATACCGACATGATGGCAAACGTACCCAGTAATACAACAGGTACCGCAATGGTTGGGATTAACGTTGCGCGAAAATTTTGTAAAAATAACAGCATGACTAAAAACACTAATACGATTGCTTCTATTAATGTTGTGACTACTTCACTAATAGAGATTCGAATAAAGGCATTGGTATCGACTGCTTTCGCAATCTCTAAACCGGTAGGAAATGACTCAGATAATTGTGCTAATTTTTCATCTACTCCTGCTTGCGTATCTAATGAATTTGCACCTGAAGCAAGTGTTATTGCTATACCTGAAGTTGCGTAGCCATTAAAAGTAGGGATAACACTCGAACTTTCACTTGCAAGTTCAACACGAGCAACATCTTGAAGCCGGACCTGAGAACCATCTGAATTAACTTTAAGGTAAATATTTTTAAATTCATCTACCGTTGTTAATAAACTTTGTGCTGTGATAGTGGCATTAATTAATTGTGACTCTGTTGAAGGTGTGCCGCCTAATTGTCCTACAGTGACTTGGCTATTTTGTGCTGATACTGCAGTAGAAATATCTACTGGTGTTAAGTTATAACTATTTAATTTAGCTGGATCTAACCAAATTCGCATGGCGTAAGATGGACCAAAAACAGTCACACTACCCACACCATTTACACGGCTAATAATGTCCTTAATGTTAGAGTTTGCATAATCTTGAATGTCACCAGCACTCATCGAGCCATCTTCTGAATATAAGGTAGTCACGGATATAAAACCAGACGTACTTTTAGTGACAGATGTACCTGCATTTTGTACTGCAGTAGGTAAGCGACTGCTGACTTTTTGTAAGCTATTTGATACTTGCACCTGTGCAGTATCGGGGTCGGTATCTGCACTAAAAGTTAATGTTATTTTTGCGCTACCAGAAGAGTCACTGGTTGATGACATGTAGAGTAAATTATCTAGCCCTGTCATACTTTGTTCAATAACCTGGGTCACAGTATCTTCAATGGTTTTAGCTGATGCACCCGTGTAGCTTGCCGAAATAGATATTGCTGGTGGTGCAATAGTAGGGTATTGCGCTACGGGTAATGTCAAAATAGAGGCTATACCCGCCATCATAACAACAATGGCAAGCACCCAAGCAAAAATAGGTCTGTGAATAAAAAAGTTAGACATGTAATTAATCCTGATCTTTTGATTGATTGTCAGTTTTTGTTGTTGCATTGCTAGAGGCATTATCAACAATGACTGTTAAGCCATTTTTAACTTTAGCTAAATTGTTAATGACGACATTATCACCTGCTTTTAATCCCTCTTTAACAACCCATCCGTTATCTACTTCATTACCCAATACGATAGATTTTTTTACAATCTGATTGTTATCATCAACAATAAATACCGAAGGTAGTCCTGACTGGCTTCTTACAACAGTTGATTGTTTTACAATAAGGTAGTCACGCGCTTCTGGCATTGAAATTTTAGCTCTAACATACATTCCAGCTAACAGGGCATTATCAGGATTTGCAATAATTGCACGTAAAGCGACTGTGCCCGTTGAACCATTAGTTTGAGTATCTGTAAATTCTAAGTGGCCCGTTTGATCATAAATAGTGCCATCTTCTAGCGTGATAGAAACAGGGACAGTTGGGTTTTTAGTCGTAGCATTTTTAAATTCTTGTTGTATTTTATAAAAAGCAACTGCAGATTGTTGCATATCAATATAGACATTATCAGTTTGAATAACAGTGGTAATGTAGTCTGATTGACCTGATGTTAATAGCGACCCTTCAGAGACTTGAGAGAAGCCTGCTTTACCTGATATAGGTGCTTTAATTTTGGTGTAAGATAATTCTATATTTGCGTAATCTAACGTTGCTTGGCGAACGGCTACTTCAGCTTTGGCCTCTAGGTATGCGGCTTCTGCAGAATCAAATAATTGTTGGCTACTTAGCTTTTTCTTTAATAGCTGGGCATAACGCGCCATTTCTTTTTTTGCATTTCTTTCACTGCTTAAAGCTTTTTTTAGTTCAGCATTAGCACTGTTAACGGTTGATTGATAAGTCGTTGGGTCTATTTGAAAAAGGATATCTCCCTTTTCTACATAGCTGCCTTCTTTGTATAAGCGGCTTTCTATTATACCAGTGATTTGTGGCCTTACTTCAGCTTCCTTAAAAGCGGTAATCCGCCCTGGTAATTCGGTAGTTAAGCGTAATGTGGAATAGGTTAACGTTGAAGTATCAACGTGGATACTCTGCACCGGCCTTTTATTAGTCTCAGTTTGGTCACTACACCCCAATAAACCCAAGGGTAGGATTAATAAAAATAAAGAGTATTTAACTTCGCGAGTAAAAAACATAGATCAACCTTAAATGACAAATTTAGTATCAATAGATACGGATTTTTCAATAATCTCATAGTGAGGGTTAAGAGGAAGTTAAGGTTTAATTGAGGAAGATATTTAGTTGCAATGATGGTTGTTATTTTGACGACTATTGTCGTTTTTGTTGTGCTGTTGTAGATTATCTTTAAAGCATTTACTTAATAAGTTCGGAGCAAGCTGCTCTTTATCGATTAGCTTATCTCAAGCTGAGGTTATTTAATAAGTGCGAAGTAGCTTTCCTACTTATTAAGTAACCGTTAAATAATGGTTACTTAGTGAATTTCATAAATTTCATTTTAATCTGGTTCTGAAAACTGCTAACAATGCGAAAAGAGTCTTTTAAATGCTGTCGTTCAAAACTGCCAAATAAATTCGGCTTTAATAGGTTATCAATGGTTTGATTATTCTCTATTGCTTGCTGTTGGTGTCGATACCTCAAATGGCAAACGTATTGGTAGGTGCCTTTCAAATCTTGATAAGTCACTTTATTGAGAATTTTTTCTTGATATAACCATTTGATACGTTCATTAGTATTGATATAGCGACAATTATTCATGATGGCATAAATACGCACGACGTCAGAGATACAACTGATCGCTGCTTTTTTGATGTTTAAAACACGATTATTATGGCCGTCTTTCTCCAACACTAAGTTCTGAAAAATACCTAGTGGAGGACGAGTTCTCAGTGCATTTTTAACCAAAGCCAAGGATAATTGAAAATTATTACTGATCTGCTGCTGACGATATTCATTGATACCATCAAACAAATTTTTATCCCCGTAAATATGGCGAATTTCAATAAACACATTTAGGTTAAGCAGTGAATCATACTCTGGTTTATCACTCCATTTCCGATAATACTCTTTCCAGACTTTGCTATTTTGGCACCATTTGGGTGTTGCTGCCATAAATCTACCGGTACATAAAGTGTAACCAAGGTTAGATAACCCTTTACAGATATACATAGCCAGATGATTAAAATACATACGGTCAGCTCGCGTTGCATCTTCAGCTAGAATAATTGCGTTATCTTGATCTGAAGCTAAATGAACTTCATTACGAGCATGTGAACCGGCGACCATCCAAGAAAAAGCGCAGGGTGGTTTACCAAAGGCTTCAATCGCTAATTCAATTAAGCGATGGGTAAAAGCATCATAAATAGTCGTTAGTGTTTGTCCGACTAAACTAGGTGACGAAGTACTTTCCATTATTTCTTGGAAGGCCTCATTACGTTGCTCCGACAACTCAATTAAATGCGTAATAGAATGCGCATGGCGAATTTTATCGACTAAGTAAATACCTTGAACACCACTGTTTTGGATTAAATCTTTGGGGGTAATATAGCCAATCACTTGATGCTTATTATCCACCACTGGAATGTGTTGAATATTGTATTTAGTCATCAAGCGTATTGCTTCCATCACCAACTCATTACCAAAAATAGTATAAGGGTTGACGGTCATTACAGTACTAATTGGTTTATTTATATCAACGCAATCAGCGACAACACGGTGGGTGATGTCTTTATCGGTGACCACACCAATTAATGTGTTGTCTTTGGCAATAATAAACGCACAGGAAACACCTACCGCATCGCGCATTTGATTGGCAACACTTTGTATGCTGTCATCAGCTGATACCAAGGCCATTTTAGAGGTCATTAAATCAGCGCAGGCTCGCATATATTGATGTGACGATTGACGTGACTTATGGGGATCGGTGATGCTGGCTTTTAAACGGATTTTTAAGCTTAAATTCAACTGTGACTTAATGTCAGGATAAGCTTCAATTTGTTTCATCAACACACGGTAATTGAATTGATAGAGTAAGGTCTCTTCAATAGCAGTCGTTGAATAGGTTTGTTTAGCATCATCGGGCTGCAGGTTAAATCCAAAAATATCATCATTACTTAGTTTTGAACGTAGCGAACCATCTGGATTATTTTGTTTAATAACACCATTTTTAATAATATAAAGGTACGATTTTTCAAGATCTTGGTTTAGTATTTCTCCTCCATCAAGCACAATAATATCAACGGCTTCAGCAACCTCTTTGAGTGTATTCCTTGGAAGTTCACTGAAGGTAGGGATGGTCTGCAGAAAAGACAAAATGTTGGGAAGTACTTGATTATCCATATTAACCATGCTTTTTGTATTGAATGTTGATCGTTGTGTTGACCGAGAAATTAAACCTATTCTTAAATTGTACTTATAGGGTAGTCTACGTTTTTGATCGGTGAATTGAAAGTCGCATATTATTTGTACTTACTCGATAAAATCAGCTTTAATTGTTAACTGTGAACGATAATAGATATAGATAAATTAACAGCCCTAATGCCTTGTCGGAGCCGCTTTGATTAATCAAATATAGATAGAATATTTTTTATTTGAACATGTTAAAGTAAACCAACAATCAAGGCGTTATTACCAATCCTAATGGGCGTACTATCTTTTAGTCAGTATAGATGAGTACGCTAGCATTGTTTTATGTAAGCAATCAAACAACTAATAAAGAGAGTTTATGAAGCTAGAAATGATATGCACTGGTGAAGAAGTATTAGCAGGACAGATTGTCGATACTAATGCTGCCTGGTTAGGTAATCAATTGATGGAACATGGTTTTGAAATGCATCGTCGTACCACAGTTGGTGATCGTTTAACGGATTTAGTGGATGTGTTTAAAGAGCGAAGTGTTTGTGCTGATATCATTTTAGTTAATGGCGGGTTGGGGCCGACGGCGGATGACCTATCTTCTCTGGCAATGGCTAATGCAATGGGGGTTGAATTAGAAGAAAGTGCGGAGTGGCGTGCAACATTAACGGAATGGGCAAAAGGGCGTAATATCACCTTAACTGCTAGTAACTTAAAACAAGCTTTATTGCCTAAAGGCGCGCTAGTGGTTGATAACCCAGTGGGCAGTGCTTGCGGGTTTAGAGTCAAATTAAATCAAGCTTGGTTCTTTTTTACACCAGGTGTCCCCCATGAATACAAAACAATGGTCTTAGAGCAGTTTATCCCCTTTGTAAAATCCCAAGCAGGAAAACAGAGTAAAGTTGAAGTGACTAAACTGTTGAGTATTGGTATCGGTGAATCTGACATGGCTGAACGTTTAGAAAAACTATCTTGGCCAACGGGGATTACACTTGGTTACCGCTCTTATACCCCTTATTTAGAATTAAAATTGATTGCCCGTGATGTTAGTAAAGAGCAGCAAGCGTTAGCAATATCGCAAGCAGAAACTTTGTTAGGCGATGCGATTGTTGCTCGAAATAAAGATACGTTAGCGGCAGAAGTGCATCGGCTTTTGAGTGAAGGTGATAGCACCTTAGCCATTGCTGAATCCCTAACAGGTGGTGAAATTTGTAGTCAATTAGTTGCTTTTTCAGGTAGCTCTCATTACCTTAAACAAGGTGTTGTTAGTTATTGTAATGAAGCAAAAATAGGTTTGCTTAATGTACAAGCAAAAGATATTGCTGAGCAATCTGAAGTGTCATTAATTTGTGCTGCACAGATGGCTGTCGGCGTAGCTTGCGCTAATTCTAATATTACAACACCTGACTTTGCGATCGCGACTACCGGTATTGCTGGCCCTAGTGGTGGAACAGAACATCGTCCAGTTGGCACCGTAGTAATAGCCGTTAAAGCGAAACATAAAATTTATTGTCAAAGTATCAGTATTAGTTCAACCCGTAGTCGAGATTATATACGTGACTTAAGTGTTGCTATTGCTTTTGATATGTTACGCAGAGCTATTTTAGAGTTATCACCGATTGCGGATTATAGTTATATTAAACGGACTGACTCTGCGGTTTATAATTTGCGAGATCTATTAAATTAATCTAAAGACTATGATTAACTCAAAAGGAGTTATTTAATGAAAATTAAAAGGCTTATTAGTATCGCTTCATTCACTTTGGCTATGCTATTTAGTTCATTGTCTTATGCAGAACCGGTGTGGATTGATGTCCGTACCTTAGTGGAAAATCAACGTGACAATATTGCGGGAGACTTACGTATTTCGCATTCTAATATTGTTAGAGAAGTGATTAAAATGTTTCCCGATAGAGAAACAGTTTTCTATTTTTATGATAAAACAGGGGGAAGGTCGGATATTGCCATTTCAGCGTTAAAACTAGAAGGGTATAAAAATTTACACAATGCTGGCAGTATTGAGGAAGCGCGAAAACAAAGAGGGATCTCAAAGTAGAGTGCGAATGGAGACACTTGCGAAAAGTCAAGATACACAATCAACCTTAAATACAAAGCATCGATATTGGTTGCTGAATTACCTCGATGATCTTGGCTTTACAAGATTGTCTCTTCATTACCCTAGCATTAATCAAGATACACGTCATTAAAGTATAAATAAGCCATATTAATACATAATTAGAAAATAGTTATGCTGAGGAATTGAAGATGTTTGAAATTGTTATTACCCTATTAACTTGCATCATGTTGTGCGTGACACTGGTCCCTTTATTACCGAGTAATCATTGGTTATCGAGAGTCTGGGAGTTCCCGCGCGTACAAATTGCCGTCCTCACGGTGAGTCTTGCTATTGCCAGCTTCTTCCTTTCTTCTCCTAGCATGGCAATCGTTCTGGTTAGTATTAACGGCTTGTTATCTGTGTATCAAATCGCTTGGATTTTCCCTTATACAAGGCTATATCCAATACAAGTAAAAAAGGCTGTCGCACCGTATCAACAATCAATAAAAATAATGACCAGTAATGTACTGATGACCAATCATTCTGCTGATAAGTTAATTAAGTTAATTCGGTTACATCAACCTGATGTAGTGGTGACCTTGGAAACAGATCAATGGTGGGAAGATGCATTACAACCCATCCATAGCGAATATCCACATCGCGTTAATAGCCCATTAGATAATTTATACGGTATGCACCTTTACAGTAAGTTTGTATTAGAGGACGTGCAATTGTTAGACCTTATCGAGGAAGGGATCCCTTCAATACACTGTTATTTAGTATTAAAGAATAATATTAAAGTTAAATGTCATTTTCTACATCCTGCGCCGCCAAGTCCAACGGAGAATACAACTTCAACGCCAAGAGATCAGGAGCTATTGGTAATTGCAAAGCAAGTTGCAGGACAAACGGAGCCTATTATAGTGACAGGTGATTTAAACGATGTTGCTTGGTCGCCAACTACGCGTGCTTTTAGACGTATTAGTGGACTTAAGGATCCAAGGATGGGCAGAGGCATGTTTAATACGTTTCATGCCAGTTATCCTATTATGCGCTGGCCTCTAGATCATATCTTTCATAGTCAGCATTTTGAGTTGGGCACAATACAAAGAATGCCGTCTATCGATTCAGATCACTTTCCTTTACTTAGCGAGTTAGTTTACGTTAACAAATAATTAGTCCAATTCTGCTAAATAGCTGATGAATTTTATTGCTTAAAATACATCACTTCTGTGTTAGATATTTTGCAAAAAGAACAACTATTTGACGCAATTTCAGCCTTAAATTGATGCATATTTGCTTGCCAATAATTGATCATATACTTAATGACATTAATGGTATTACTACGGCGTTGTTAGATTCAACTACTGGTGTAAGACATTATTCGATAATGTAACTTGTTGATTATCTATTTTCGTAACTACTCAGCACTCATTAAAACTGAGTGCTTTTTACCAAAATAAAAACGTAAATGCTCAGGGCTAAGCTATTTATGCTTAGTTCAAGGCGAAAAAGCGCAGTTTAGTGGTTTAAATGAGCATTTTTCAACGAAGAAATAGGCTTAAATAGCGACGGCCTGAGTAGTTATCTATTTTCATTGTGAACCATGCAAAATTGACAAGCAGGACTGTAATTATTACAAAGAAGCCACAGGCTTATCATTTACCCTTTGTATTTTCACTTAATAATCAGTGGTTTATGTTTTGGCATAAAACTTGGTTGTAGTTAATTGAGTTCCATGAAAGGGTTCATAACATCAATGATTCTAATTACGATGTTATTTTAAATTATCTTTTTAATGACTCTTTTATTAGACCAAGTTTAATAAACCTTATAATAAAGCAAGGAGTTACTTAATGAACAACGATATTATCGAAGGTAAGTGGAAACAAGTTTCAGGTACACTTAAAGCAAATTGGGGTAAATTGACTGACGATGATTTACAAGAAATTGACGGTAACCTAGAAAAGTTTCAAGGTAAAATGCAAGAGAAGTATGGAATGGCTGAAGATGAAGCCAAAAAAGAGTTTGAAAAATCATACTATTAAGCCGTTCGACATAGGACAAATAGCGTACGAAAATTTTACATACATCGATGCATAAGTTTAGTTCTGTATAATTTTGTATAGGTGTTTAGAGGTACGGTTTTGTCCAAGTTATAGGGGGGAGCACCTGATTGCTACCCCCTTAATAGAGCCTCCATACTAGTACGCTGAATAAAATGAAGCCATTAACCCTATTTAAAAAGCTTTCGGTTCATTCAATATTATTTTATTGGTAATAAATAGCATTTATGTAGGCTGATGTTGATACTAAATAACTTACTCAATCAGTTAATTTAGTCATGATCAATTTAGTCATCATTAATTTAACTATCAGCTAACTGAAATACCAACTAACCGAGCTCCTAACCACTTTAGAGATCCACTATGCCAATCAAAAAAAAGATAAAACAAAAAACACGTAAGTTTATTGATTCAAAGCATATGTTGAGTGGCATTACGATTGCATCATTTTTGGAATCAACCATTGTGCCGATCCCTTTAGAAGCGGTATTAGTACCGTTAATGCAGGCTCGACGTGAAAAGCTTTGGCTTATTGCATTAATGGCAACCTTAGGCTGTATTGTGGGTGCTTTATTGGGTTATGCACTGGGGTATTATCTATTTGATGTGGTTGGTGATTGGATCATTGAAACATTTTCAAACCCAACACAGTTTGAAAATGTTAGACAAAGCATGGAAAATAAAGGATTTTGGTTTGTTATTACGTTAGGTATTATTCCAATTCCATTCCAAATCGCAATGCTTGCTGCGGGTGCAACTAAATACTCACTTACTTTATTTTTAATTGCCTCAGCAATTGCACGCTCTATTCGTTACTTTGGTTTAGCGGTGGTTGTATATTATGCTGGGAACCATGCTGAACGCATTATCAATAAACATAAAAAGAAGGCGATGATTACTCTAACTCTTCTAATACTAGGGGCGTGGGGATTAAGTATAGTATTATAAGCCCGTTTAATATTAGGTCATTGTCACTGACTACGACTCTAAAGCAATGACTCTAAAGCAATGACTCTAAAGCAATGACTCTAAAACAATCGATAGCATAATGATCAATGCCATCGCAATCTAGTTATTAGGCACTGTCATAGGTTCTATTACATTTTATTAAATCAACTCTCAAATACAAAGATAAATTTATAGGGTTACCATTACTTACAAGGCAATCAATATTCTTCTATTTGTTCGCGTTTTCTAAGACTATTAACTGCTTTTCAATTTCTTGTGCTTCAAAACTTAATTGTGAGTAAGTTCTTATATCGCCATTACGCTGTGCGTGCATTGCTTCCTCTAATTTTGCAGACAGTTGTTGGTTGAGTTTTTTAATTGGATCTTTTTTAAAAATTGAAAACATGACTTACTCCTTGAGGTTGTTTCCAGTTATACGTTTTGATTACTAATTTGGTTTACTTTGTTAGTGTATATTTTAATTCTTAGGATTTATTGATTATGAGAAATGCATGAATATTAAAAAATTTTCAGAGGTAACCAACCTCACTACTTATACAATCAGATATTATGAAAAAATGGGGTTGTTAAAAAACATTTCTCGTAATAACAGTGGTCATCGTTGGTTTACAGAGAAAGATATAGTTTGGATTGCGTTTATAAAGCGATTAAAAGATACGGGGATGCCACTGGAAGAAATTTTGCAGTATGCAGAATTAAGAGAGCAGGGTAATTCGACATCAGAACAAAGAATGCAAATGTTACAGGAACACGCCCTTAAACTTGAAGCAAATATTACTGAACAGCAGTTAAACCTGGAGAAGTTGCAACAAAAAATCATCTATTATAGAAAGGTCATCAAACTGCAATGAATATAATCCATAAACAATTGGTATTCGCTATTATTTCAATTACCTTCCTTAATATAGTTTCCTTAAGCCATTAAAATAACAATGCTACATCTTAATTCATTGAAATTAAAATTTTACGAGGTTATTGTCGATAGTGGAAATTCCATGAACTCATATTAATGAATCTACGTTTTGCCCATTGGCTCATTTTCTCAACTTTTCCCCTTTTTTAACACTTGACTTAGAGTTAACTCTAAGTTGTAGAGTAATTAACGAAATCCGATTGTTATTGAAAGTCGGTTTATTAATAAATAAGGGAAGAAAATGAATAATAAACGTTATCAAGATGGCCTTATAAAATTACAAGAAATTGATGGAGAGGCAGGGCAAAAAGTGATTGATAGTTTGGCAACTATTTCTCCCGACCTAGCAAAGTATACTATTGAATTTGCTTTTGGTGATATCTACTCTAGAGCAGGGCTTGATCTAAAAAGTAGAGAATTAGCAACGGTAGCCGCATTAACTGCCATGGGGAGCTGCTTGCCACAATTAAATGTGCATATTAATGGTGCACTGAATGTCGGTTGTACACCGCAGGAAGTGACAGAAGTAATTATACAAATGGCTGTTTATGCAGGTTTTCCTGCTGCACTCAATGCGATGCAGGTAGCAAAAGAAGTCTTTATTGAGCGTGCCATTATCAAGTATTAATATTAAGAAATATAGATACTTGTACATCATAGGTTTTCCTATGATGTACAAGAAAGCATAACTTTTTACCAAATACACTTCAAAGATCAACTCCTCAGTAAAATAACAACGATAACGTCTATAAATTTTAATCCCTATTCTTGATTGTGATATAACTAACTTCAGCTCACTATGAGCAACACTATTTAGTACTGCTGCTTCTGTGCTCTGCTTGGTTAAACACTCTAATTTTCTACAAGGATTTGTTATGACAATACGTAAAGTTTCAGAAAAAATACTACATGGCTTAAGTATCAGGACTGATAATGAAACTGAAATGAGTACTGATAAAGGCAAAATAGGCGCTTTGTGGCAACAGTTTGATAAGACTGTTGATGTTGATTATAAAAGTGGAGAAAGAGTTTACGGGGTATATTTTGATTATGAATCAGATGCTAGCGGTCAGTTTAATGTATTAGTTGGTTTTGATGGTAAAAATAAGCCTGTATCTGTACCTTTACAAAAAGTGGTGATCCCCGCTGGTCAATATCTGGTTTTTAAACACAAAGGAGAAATGCCACAAATTGCCATTGATGGGTGGACTGAAGTTTGGGATTATTTTGCGGATGAAAATGCACCACAGCAACGTGCTTATTCAACTGATTTTGAGTTTTATCCAAATGGTAATGAAATTGAAATACATATTGCGATAAAGTAGCACGTTTTTGAGTGATGAATGTTATGTGGTCACTTTCTTTTATTTTTTTGTTAGGGCTTTTATTGCTGGTATTCTCCCTAGTCATTCCTCATTGTAGAGGGATCCGAACTGTTCCAATTAGATAGGTTTATTAATGCAACGCTTTGAATATTGTAATGCTAAAGAGTGCGCTCAAGAGATGTTGGAACTTGGGCAAGTCAACATGAAAATGTGGTACTTGTTCCAATGGTTAACTGAGCATGACCAATTGCGTCATGGTACTCAAGCTGAATTACTCAAGTTGTATGTTGATGAACAGCTGGTGGCTTATAGCCTACTAGAAAACTATGAGGCTTGTATCGATAAAACCACTTTACATCATGGGGAGTTATATCAAGACTTAGGCGTGATACATTTTGTGACTATGCCTGCCCACCGTAAAAAAGGGTTTGCTAGTTTATTAGCCGGCATCATGTACGCAGATGTTATTAAACCTTTGTTAGCTCGTCATACTGATGTGCATGCTTATATTACAGCAACAGGGCGCGCAGTCCCCTTAATGGAGCGAACCGATATTGCGCCAGTTAATATAGTAAAAGAGTTTTATTCTGAGGTCACATTCGAAGAAAAAGTCGTTAAGTACTTACGTTTACAATCGACAAACCGTTAGTTGATTAAAGACCGTTTGGAATGACTCATTAACCTGTTCACTTCGCTATTTATTTTTTAAGCATGCAGGTTAATCTTCTAATAAGTACGCTAAGCGCTTCTCTTCATATTATATTTTTAAGTTATCTATTTGCCAAAGCTAATTACTTTCTAAACCTGTTACTTTATAAATACGTTTTTTAAGCATATTGAGTTAACTTAATCAGGTTTAATCGTATTAAAACTCTTAATGTAACCACATATTTTGTGTATGGAGCTATTGTTCAACATTTTTTGGCCATTCTGTCGATCTAGTTCTCACTTTCTTATCTGTTTACTAAATACACTGATTTTAGTTTTTAAATATGAGTCATTAATTTTCAGGAGTTATTTATGCCATCGAGTTCTGCCACTCAGCTTTCTCGTCAAGAGTTAGCTAACGCAATACGCGCCCTTAGTATGGACGCTGTCCAACAAGCCAATTCAGGTCACCCAGGCGCACCAATGGGAATGGCTGATATTGCGCAAGTTTTATGGACGGATTTTTTAAAGCATAATCCGACTAATCCAAACTGGGCTGATCGCGACCGCTTTATTCTATCTAACGGCCACGGTTCAATGCTTATCTACTCTCTACTGCATTTAACAGGTTATGATTTATCAATTGAAGATCTTAAAAACTTCCGTCAATTACATTCAAAAACACCGGGTCACCCAGAATATGGTTACGCACCAGGTGTGGAAACAACAACAGGGCCATTAGGCCAAGGTATTACTAATGCTATCGGTATGGCAATTGCTGAACGTTCTTTAGCGGCTTCTTTTAACAAAGAAGGTCACGACATTGTTGACCACCATACTTACACTTTCCTAGGCGATGGTTGTTTAATGGAAGGTATTTCGCATGAAGCTTGTTCTTTAGCGGGTACATTAGGTCTAGGTAAACTGATTGCTTTCTGGGATGACAACGGTATCTCAATCGATGGTGATGTAGAAGGTTGGTTCACAGACGATACACCTAAGCGTTTTGAAGCTTACGGATGGCAAGTCATTTCTGTTGATGGGCATAACCCTGAAGAAATCAAAGCCGCTATTATCTCTGCAAAAGCAGAAACCACTAAACCAACCATGATTTGTTGTAAAACAATTATTGGTTTTGGCTCGCCTGCTAAGCAAGGTACACACGATTGTCACGGCGCACCATTAGGTCACGATGAAATTGCTGCAACACGTAAAGCATTAGGTTGGAACCACGGTCCATTTGAAATTCCTGCTGACGTTTATGCGGGTTGGGATAACAAAGAACAAGGTCAAGCTGCAGAGCAATCTTGGGATGAGAAATTCGCAGCTTACGCGGCGGCTTACCCTGAACTAGCAGCAGAATACAAACGTCGTGTTAATAACGAGTTGCCTGCTGAGTGGGAAACTAAGTCTTCTGCTTACATTGCTGATTTACAAGCTAACCAAGGTAATATCGCTACGCGTAAAGCTTCACAAAACTGTATCGAAGCTTACGGCGCAATCTTGCCTGAGCTATTAGGTGGTTCAGCTGATTTAGCGCCATCTAACTTAACTATGTGGTCTGGTACGAAAGCGATCACGGCTGATGATGCAACGGGTAACTATATACACTATGGCGTACGTGAGTTTGCAATGGCGGCAATCATTAACGGTATCGCACTACATAAAGGCTTTGTACCTTACGGCGCAACATTCTTAATGTTCATGGAATATGCGCGTAACGCGCTACGTATGTCTGCAATAATGAAGCAACGTTCGATTCAAGTGTTTACGCATGACTCAATCGGTTTAGGTGAAGATGGTCCAACTCACCAACCTGTAGAGCAAATTGCAAGCTTACGTTTAACACCAAATATGAATACATGGCGTCCATGTGACAGCGTTGAATCTGCTGTTGCTTGGAAATTTGCGATTGAATCTGTGGATGCACCGTCATCACTTATCTTTAGCCGTCAAAACTTGAAACCACAAGCACGTGACGCACAGCAATTAGCTGACGTTGCGAAAGGTGGTTATGTATTGATTGATTCAGCAACACCAGCTGAAATCATTCTAATTGCTACAGGTTCTGAAGTTCAGTTAGCGGTTGAATCTGCTGCTGAATTAACAGCACAAGGTAAAGCGGTACGTGTTGTATCTATCCCTTGTACTGAGCAGTTTGAATTACAATCAGCAGAGTACAAAGAATCTGTATTACCAGCAGCAGTGACTAAACGTGTTGCTATTGAAGCGGGTATTGCTGATTACTGGTACAAATACGTTGGCTTAAACGGTGCAGTAATTGGTATGACAACATTTGGTGAGTCAGCGCCTGCCGATCAACTATTTGAAATGTTTGGTTTCACTGTTGATAATGTTGTGAACACTGCAATTAACTTATAAATTAAGCATTTAAATAAATAAACTAACTTATGGCAGCGTGGCTGCCTTTTGAAAAGGAAAAATATTATGTCTGAAGTATTTCATTTAGGTTTAACAAAAGCGATGTTAGATGGTGCAACTGTAGCGATTGTCCCAGGTGATCCTGAGCGTGTTGCTCGTATTGCTGAATTAATGGAAAATGCAACATTTTTAGCAAGCCATCGTGAGTACACAAGCTACTTAGCATACATAGATGGGAAAGCCGTTGTTGTTTGTTCAACAGGTATTGGTGGTCCATCGACTTCAATCGCAGTTGAAGAATTAGCACAACTAGGTGTTCGTACTTTCCTACGTATCGGTACGACTGGAGCAATTCAACCAAATGTAAATGTCGGGGATGTGATTGTGACCCAAGCTTCTGTGCGTTTAGATGGTGCAAGTTTACATTTTGCTCCTATGGAGTTCCCTGCGGTTGCAGATTTCCATGCGACGACGGCAATGGTTGCTGCATGTCGTGATCTGGATATTGAACCACATGTTGGTATCACCGCTTCAAGTGATACTTTTTATCCTGGTCAAGAGCGTTACGATACAGTATCTGGTCGTGTTACTCGTCAGTTTAAAGGTTCAATGCAAGAGTGGCAGGATCTTGGTGTATTAAACTATGAAATGGAGTCATCTACTTTGTTTACTATGTGTGCTTCTCAAGGCTGGGCTGCTGCTTGTGTTGCCGGTGTTATTGTTAACCGTACACAACAAGAGATTCCAGATGAAGCGACTATGAAAAAAACAGAGTCACATGCGATTACGATAGTGGTTGCAGCTGCTAAAAAATTATTAAAATAAAGGCTGGTATCGGCGGTGATCATCGTACTCAGTCTATCGCGCCAAAGTGACTCTTCAAGTAGAACAAAGAGTCACTTAAATCTATAGCCTGTTCATTTAAACCATTTAAACCATTTAAACCATTTAAATTTTTACCACAGCTGTTTTGATTGTGCCCGATGAAATTAGGCTATAGCGTTATGTTTATGCCATAAGCACTGTTGTTGTGTAGTTAATGGTTGCTAATACTGAGTTAACTTACTGTCTGTTGTGAGAATGTATCAATTGCATCAAACACATTCCCAATGTAGAAAAAGAGAGAAATTTCATATGAAAAAAAACTATTTTAATGAATTAAAAACGCTATTAGATAATAGCTCTGCGCCATACTCAGGATTCAATGTTGCTTCTATTGTGGTGTGTAAAAATGGACGAGAATTCAAGGGCGTTAATGTTGAGTCTGCTGCTTACCCAACGACTATCTGTGCTGAACGTAATGCTATTTTCACTGCTGTTGCTGAAGGTATTAACAAAGGTGATATTCAGGAAGTGCATATCGCTGCTCGCAATGCGCAAAAGTTTTTGGTGACGGCGCATCCTTGTGGCTCATGTCGACAAGTGATTGCTGAGCAGTCAAAGAATGATTGTGTGGTGTATAGCTATGAATCAGAAACAGAATATACACAAAATACGATTGCTGCATTATTACCTTTTGCTTTTTTAGGTGAAGAGCTTTAATCGCTATTGGAAAATAGTTGTTATTAGGAAAATAATCATTACGTTCATTTTAAGCACTCAAAGGCCAATATATTGGCCTTTATTTCTTTTATTAGCACTTTCTATGTTAGTCTTTTTTCGGTACATATTGGTTAAATCTAATCGCTTCTTCTAGTAGTTCCTGCGCAGTATAGGGTTTTTCCGCTAAAGCAAACTGCATAGCAGGACTTTTTCCTTTATTAGTTTCACAAAAATTAAATAGTACGCGATGAATCTCTGAAAAATTTGCAAGCGTATTCATACTATTTAACCCCTTATTCAAACTTCCTTTTAAATAAGTAAAATAACGATTCAGATATTCCGTATCCCTTAAGTCAAAAGGGGGGTTACTTTGCAATTTTTTAGTGATCGCGCTATAGGCTCCGGATTCGAAACTTGACCAACGATCTCCCCACCATCCCGCTTTTTTATTAATTAATGTTTCTTTGCTGTTAGCAAAAGGTAAATAATAATAGATTTCCGCTTTTTCAGTTTTAATCTCAGGATAGGCTGACATTAATGCAGCCGCGCGAATACTACTTTCTAACTCGATATAATGCCTGTAACGCTCTGTTTTATATATAAAGGCGCGTAGCATCGAAAAATGCACGTATGACAGCCTTGCTGGATTGATTAAATTACAGCGGTTGATCGGTTTTAACTCGCCAACCAATAATTTTTCGAAATGTTTACGCTGCATAGTTTGCTGGTAACGTTGATTAATTTCATTTTCAACATTACTAGAACACCCATCTTTAATGACAGTATTTTCAGTGCTGTGATAAGTATCTTGTTTGGTTAGCTTTTGTTGTGTGACATTACTGGTTTGCAATAAAATATAGCCGCTATCAGCCTCTGCAGTAAATAAAGTATAAAAACCTCGCTTGTGGTCCAAATGTAAGACTTTGCCTTCTGTTTGCAGTGCTATGTAGTCGCGCTGTAGTATTTCCTGCTCTTTTAAACGGCTAAAGTTGGTGAGCAATAATGATAATTTATCGAGGTAAAAGTAATAAAGACGTGCAGATAAACCGGTTTTTTTGATCGCCGCACTGGTATCGAGTTTATCTATTACTGTTTGTAGTACCTGTTTGATTGCATCAATATTTTTATGTTTACCTACGCTATACACTCGTTGGCAATTTTTACATTTCAAACGTTGTGTACCCGCTGCAGTGAAACCGTGTAATTGAGCTTCATTTTTTTCGTTAAAAAAGAAATATTGATAACAATGCGTACAGTGGCTAATTTTTCGCGAAAAATGGAATGCAAGCTTTTCTTTTAAGATATTTTCAATTATTTGGTTATTTACCCAAGGTGGATGGCTGCCACAGGCTTTACATTCTACTGCAAGGTACCCTAAGCGTTTACTTTTATAAATATAATCCTCGCTTTTGTTTATGCCGAAATTTCTGCAACTAACTGTTTTACAACAATTAAAATCTTCTCTTATATTAAACATAATATTGGCTCCTTAAATCTGCTATTAGCATAAACCACATATTTTGTTAACGCTAGTTAATGCTATTCACTCAATGTCAAATCTATAGATCAAGATCTCATTTTAAAGTGCTTTGAATGCCTACTATTTACTCATTGAAGAATGACAAGGAACAGAGATGCAAGAAATACTATTAGCTTTATTTGCGGGGGTCGTTGTGGGGTTAATATTTGCTTTTTTAAAGCTGCCGCTGCCAGCTCCACCAGTGCTTTCAGGCATTATCGGGATTTTTGGTGTTTATCTTGGTGGTGTTGTTTATCAACAATTTATCATTCCGTTATTGTCGTAAATAAATACTTAATATAAATAAAAAGTGAGACGCTTTCAACCAGGTTTCAGTTGCAAATAAAGAATCAAGTGAAAGGAACAAACATGCAAAATAAATTAGAGCAATTACGCCAAGTGACAACAGTTGTTGCAGATACAGGTGATATTGAAGCAATCAAACAGTACCAACCTGAAGATGCTACAACTAACCCATCACTGATACTAAAAGCTGCGACTATTGAAGCTTATGCACCATTAATCGCAGATGCAATCGAATATGCTAAAAAACAGGGCGATAACAAACAACAACAAGTAGAAGTTGCCTGTGACATGCTAGCGGTCAATATCGGTAAAGAGATTTTAAAAACAATCCCTGGTCGAATTTCTACCGAAGTGGATGCGCGTCTTTCTTACGATACTGAAGCGAGTTTAGCAAAGGCCCGTCAGTTAGTGAAAATGTATAATGATGCAGGAATAAGCAATGATCGTATTTTAATCAAGCTAGCGGCAACTTGGAATGGTATTCAAGCAGCTAAAACACTTGAAAAAGAAGGGATTAACTGTAACCTCACGCTGCTTTTTTCATTCGCTCAAGCACAGGCTTGCGCTGAAGCAGAGGTGTTTTTGATTTCACCTTTTGTTGGCCGTATTATGGATTGGTACAAAGCGAAGCAAGGTGTTGATTTTGAACCTAGTGAAGACCCAGGTGTGATCTCTGTGACATCTATTTATAACTATTACAAAGAGCATGGTTATAACACAGTAGTAATGGGTGCTAGTTTCAGAAATGTCGGTGAAATTCTAGCGCTTGCAGGTTGTGACCGTTTAACGATTAGCCCGCAATTATTACAAGAATTACGTGATACTGATGGTGAAGTTGAAACAAAATTAATCGCAACTACAGAAACTAAAGCAGCGCCAAGAGCATTAACAGAATCTGAATTTTTATGGGCTCATCATCAAGATCCTATGGCGGTTGAAAAATTAGCCGAAGGTATTCGCAATTTTGCGATTGACCAGAATAAATTAGAAACCATGATTATGGATAAACTATAATCGAGGTGTAACAAATTAGGTTTGTTATCAATAGGTAACAAACCGCACAAATTCGAATTTTTCGGATTATACATGCCTGGGTTGGCCAGGATATCAGAGGGAGATGACTGTAGAGTTATTCTTCAGTCTAATTGACATAAATGAATGGAGTAAATATATGCACATAATTATGGGTCTAGTGGGAGTTATATCCCTTCTTTTAATTGCTTTTCTTTTTTCTAAGAATAAAAAATCAATTAATATTCGAACTGTGGGTGGGGCTTTTGCAATACAAGCAATCATTCCAGCTTTCGTTATTTTTACTCCGTGGGGTGCATCATTCCTGCAGGGTATCTCTGGCGCAGTTCAAGGTGTTATCGATAGTGCTAATGCAGGGGTAAGCTTCCTATTTGGTGGTCTTGTATCAGGTAAGATGTTTGAAGTATTTGGCGGTGGCGGTTTTGTCTTTGCCTTTAGAGTACTTCCTATCATTATTTTCTTTGCTTCATTCATGGCGGTTTTGTATTACCTAGGTGTAATGCAATTCATTATCAAAATCTTTGGTGGCGCGCTACAAAAATTACTAGGCACAAGTCGTACTGAGTCAATGTCAGCTGCTGCGAACGTTTTTGTTGGGCAAACTGAAGCACCATTAGTGGTTAAACCTTACATTAAACATATGACTCGTTCTGAATTGTTTGCCGTAATGTGTGGTGGTTTAGCGTCGGTTGCTGGTTCTGTATTGGTAGGTTATGCATCTTTAGGTGTTAGCTTAGAGTACTTAATCGCTGCATCATTCATGGCAGCTCCTGGTGGTCTGTTAATGGCTAAAATTTTAGAGCCAGAAACAGAACTAGCCAAAGAGCTTACTGCCGAAGAACTCGCATTAGTTGAAGATGAAGACAAACCTGTTAACGTTATTGATGCTGCGGCTTCAGGTGCATCATCTGGTCTTAAACTTGCGCTAAATGTTGGTGCAATGTTAATCGCTTTCATCGCATTAATTGCATTAATTAATACTATGTTAGGTGCGTTTGGTGATGTTGTTGGTTTTGAGGCATTAACACTTGAACAAATTCTAGGTTACTTATTTGCTCCAATCGCTTTCTTAATTGGTGTGCCATGGTCTGAAGCTGTTGTTGCAGGTAGCTTACTAGGTCAGAAATTAGTAGTGAATGAGTTTGTTGCTTACATCGACTTTATAAATGTTAAAGAAGCATTAAGTGAACATACACAAGTAATTATTACTGTTGCGTTATGTGGTTTTGCTAACTTATCGTCAATGGCTATTTTATTAGGTGGTCTGGGTGTATTAGCACCTTCACGTCGCCCTGATATCGCACGCTTAGGCTTAAAAGCGGTAATGGCTGGTACATTATCTAACTTAATGAGTGCAACTCTAGTAGGTATTTTCTTCGCGCTAAGCGTTGCATAACCTACATATTTAAATAAGCACTGAGGTGCTCTTATGAGCCCTCAGTTATTTAACCTTTAGGTAGTATCAATAAATACGATACAACTTAATAACCCAAAAAATGAAATCAAAGGATTTTTTAATGAGTGATTTACAACAAGCATCGCGACAAGCAATTCATTTGATGGATTTAACCACACTGAATGATGACGACACGGATCAAAAAGTGATTGCGCTATGCAAACAAGCACAGAGTGCCGCAGGTAACACAGCAGCTGTTTGTATTTACCCACGCTTTATTCCGATTGCACGTAAAACGTTACAAGCACAAAACACTGGCGATATTAAAATCGCAACAGTCACAAATTTCCCACACGGTAATGACGATATCGACATTGCTGTCGCTGAAACTAGAGCCGCTGTCGCCTATGGCGCTGATGAAGTGGATTTAGTATTTCCATACCGAGCATTAATAGCGGGCAACGCTACGGTTGGAGAAAAAATGGTTAAAGCCTGCCGAGAAGTTTGCGGCGAGCAAGTCACTTTAAAAGTGATTATTGAAAGCGGTGAGTTAAAAACTGCCGAGTTAATTGAGCAAGCAAGTTCAATTTGTATTAATGCAGGCGCTGACTTTATTAAAACATCAACGGGTAAAGTACCAGTCAACGCAACATTAGAAGCAACAAAAGTAATGATCGAAGCCATTAAAAAGTCAGGCAAGGATATTGGCTTTAAAGCCGCAGGTGGTGTGAAAGATGCACAAACTGCAAATGATTACATGCAATTAGCCCGAGATATTATGGGTGACGATTGGGTGAACACAGAGCATTTCCGTTTTGGGGCTTCAAGCCTTTTAGGAAGCTTATTAGCGGAATTAAATTTAGCGACTAAACCCGCTGAAACTGGAGGTTACTAATGAAACGCACCATTATTCTATTACTTGATTCTTTAGGTATAGGCGCAAGCCACGATGCAGACCAATTTGAAGGTAGTTTAGCCGATGGCACTACTTTTAATGATGTGGGTGCAAATACATTTGGCAGTATTGCCAAACTTTGTGCAACAGGTCAAGCAGATATAAATCGCAAGGGGCCTTTAGTGGTACCTAACCTAACCAAATTAGGCCTAGCACATGCTTGCCGAGATAGTTCAGGTGAATTCCCGCTCGAACTCGACGAAACTGTTGTTCCTGTCTCTGCGTATGGTTACGCACAGGAAATCTCTACCGGTAAAGATACACCAAGTGGCCACTGGGAAATTACTGGCGCACCTGTTTTGTACGAATGGGGATACTTTAAAGACAAGAAAAATAGTTTCCCGAAAGAATTATTAGATGCAATTGTTGAACGTTCAGGCATCTCTGGTTATCTAGGAAATTGCCATTCATCAGGTACGGTGATTTTAGATGAGTTAGGCGAAGAGCACATGAAAACGGGTAAGCCGATTTTCTATACATCAAGTGATAGTGTTTTTCAGATTGCTTGTCATGAAGAAACCTACGGTGTTGAGCGTTTGTATGAGCTATGTGAAATTGCACGAGAGCTATTAGAGCCTTACAACATTGGCCGAGTGATTGCGCGTCCATTTTTAGGCACTGCACCGGGTAATTTCGCACGTACTGGTAATCGACATGATTACTCTGTATTGCCACCTTCTGAAACCTTGTTAGATCGCATGAAAAATGCCGGTGGAGAAGTGGTCAGTATTGGTAAAATTTCGGATATCTTTGCAACCCAAGGTATTACCCAAGCGATTAAAGCAACAGGCTTAGAAGCATTATTCGACACTACTTTACAATCACTAAAAGATGCAGATAAAGAAACCATTATATTTACAAATTTTGTAAATTTTGATGCGGATTTTGGTCATCGTCGTGATGTGGCAGGTTATGCCTCAGCACTTGAGTATTTTGATACTCGTTTACCAGAAATGCTTGCGTTGATGGATGACGATGACCTGTTAGTGTTATCAGCAGACCATGGTTGTGACCCAACTTGGCCTGGTTCTGATCACACTCGTGAACATATTCCGGTCATTTTCTACGGTAAAAATATACCTGCAGGCCCTGTAGGTTTGCGTGACACCTTTGCTGATATCGGACAAACAATCGCGGAATATCATCAATTACCAGATCTTGAATACGGTAAAAGTATTTTTAAATAATTATTGGAGAATTAACATGGCAACACCACATATTAACGCAGTCGACGGCGCATTTGCAGAAACAGTATTAATGCCAGGCGACCCTTTACGAGCTAAATACATTGCAGAGACCTTTTTAGAAGACGTTGTGCAAGTGACGGATGTTCGTAATATGCTTGGTTTTACTGGTACTTACAAAGGTAAACGTATTTCAGTTATGGGCAGCGGTATGGGTATCCCATCATGTTCAATTTATGCGACTGAATTGATCAAAGATTATGGTGTTAAAAGCATTATCCGTGTAGGTAGTTGTGGCGCAGTAAGCAAAGACATTAAAGTCCGTGATGTGATCATCGGAATGGGTGCATCAACAGACTCAAAAGCAAACCGTATCCGTTTTGCTAATCATGATTTTGCTGCTATTGCAGATTACAGCCTATTAGAAAAAGCAGTGAACTCTGCAAAAGCGCACGGTATTAAAGCGCAAGTGGGCAATATTTTCTCTGCTGATACTTTCTATACACCTGAGCCTGAAGTGTTTGATACATTAGAAAAATACAATATTTTAGGTGTAGAAATGGAAGCGGCTGGCCTATACGGCGTGGCAGCTGAATACGGTGCAAAAGCACTATGTATTTTAACCGTATCGGATCATATCCGTACTGGCGAAAAACTGTCTTCAGATGATCGTCAAACAAGTTTTAATGAAATGTTGTTAATAGCGCTTGATTCTGTGGTTGCAGAATAAAAAGTGCATCTAAAAATTCCTGCTATTTAATGCTTATGGCACACCTTAAGCGGCAGGAGTTTTAGCCATCATCCAATGTGACGTTATGGATGATAGTCATCAAAAATGACCTGATTTTGGACATGAATTTTCATGTCTAGGGTTTGCTTTACTTAATAAAAGGAACTTTACAATGAAAAAAACAATACTTGCTCTTAGCTTAGCAGCAGCAATGCCAACGTTTGCAGCTGATTATACTGATGGTGATACGCATAAAAACGATTATAACTGGATGCAAGGTAATCTTATGTATGCAGTTAATGAACTTCCAGGTGAATCAGACCATGACTACCTTGAGCTTGAGTTTGGTGGTCGTTCTGGAATTTTAGATTACTATGGTTATGCTGATGTATTCAACTTAACAAATAGTGACTCTTCAGATAAAGATGGGCAGGATAAAATCTTTATTAAATTTGCTCCTCGTATTTCACTTGATGGCCTAACAGGTACAGATTTATCGTTTGGTCCTGTTAAAGAATTATACTTTGCAACCTTATTTAACTGGAGTGGCGGTAACCAAGACTCTACAGTGAACAACTCTTTTTGGGGCCTTGGTTCTGATATAATGGTGCCTTGGTTAGGTAAAGTTGGCTTCAATGTTTACGGTCTATATGACTTAAACAAGAAAGATTGGAATGGTTACCAAGTTTCTACTAACTGGTTTAAACCTTTTTACTTCTTTGAAAATGGTTCGTTCTTTTCTTACCAAGGTTATATTGATTACCAAGTTGATTTGAAAAGTGAATATTCTTCATCAAGCAATGGTGGTGTAATGTTTAACGGTATTTACTGGCACTCAGATAACTTTGCATTGGGGTATGGCCTTAAAGCGTTTAAAGACGTTTATGGAATCGAAGATTCTAGCGGCTTTAAATCAACTGGATTCGGTCATTACTTTGCTGCTACTTACAAGTTCTAAGCATCGCTTTTTTGACTGCATCTAAATAATATGTAGCCAATCATAAATAATTGCAGGATAGTCTTTTCTCCTGCAATTCATTGCACACAATCTCCTACATTAACCTTTGAATTATTTGTAAATCGACTTAAACCTATTTCCAAATCATTTAACTATTACCCTCAAATCATTTATCTCTTCACTATCAAATCATTTAATTATTCACCTTCAAATTATCCACCTATTGATGCCTGTTGCATTAACTATTTGAACGAATATCAAGCAGGTGAAATCAATCTAAGTCTGAAATGCTATTGGCCAAAATAATCAAAAGTACGGCTATTTTTTTTAAGCATAAAAATGAAGAGTTAAGGGGTAAATAGAAATTTTATACTCGCTTATAACGACAACGGATACCAAAATGGCAATAGTACGTTATTATTCAAAATACGTGCTGCGCGACTCAGTATATTTTACTAATATATTATTTCACCAACACATTATGTTAATTGGATTTAAGTTTAGCTTGAAAAGTAACATTTAGTTGGATTTTATAATGACAAAAAATAACCACATTCTTTATACTACATTTACTAAACCACTTTAATTTGTAACCTCGGAAATTGCATTTTAAGGTGGTTTAATTTTTTATCATGGTTTCAAATATTGAGGATTGAATATGATCACTAAAAATTTACCGCTCACTGATATACACCGCCATTTAGATGGTAACATCCGTATTGAAACCATTTTAGAATTAGGCCAAAAATTTAACCTTGCTTTACCTGCAACAACAATTGATACATTGCGTCCCTTTGTACAAGTCATTGAAGCTGAGCCTAACTTAGTTGCTTTCTTATCAAAACTAGATTGGGGCGTGGCAGTGCTGGGCGATTTAGAAGCTTGTTATCAAGTAGCCTATGAAAATGTCGAAGATGCTAAAAATGCACAGATTGATTATGCTGAACTGCGTTTCTCACCTTATTACATGGCGTTAAAACATAATTTACCGGTGCAAGGTGTGGTTGAAGCTGTCGTAGCTGGTGTTGCTGCAGGTAGTCGCGACTTTAATGTAAAAACCAACTTAATTGGCATTATGAGCCGTTCGTATGGCACTGAAGCATGTCAAATAGAACTAGACGGATTACTGAGCCAGAAAGATAAGTTAGTTGCCGTAGACCTTGCTGGTGATGAATTAGGCAAACCTGGTGACCTATTTGTTAATCACTTTAAACAAGTGAGGGATGCAGGCTTACGCGTCACAGTGCATGCTGGAGAAGCTGCTGGTGCAGAAAGCATGTGGCAGGCGATTAAAGAGTTAGGTGCTGAACGTATCGGGCATGGTGTTAAAGCTATCGAAGATCTGAAATTAATGGATTATCTTGTAGCGAATAAAATTGGTATCGAGTCTTGTATTACTTCTAACTTGCAAACCAGTACTATTGCCGATATTACTAATCATCCTATTAAAACCTTCTTAAATCACGGTGTAATGGCGTCATTAAACACTGATGACCCTGCGGTTGAAGGCATCGAACTACCTTATGAATATGAAGTAGCTGCAATACAAGCAGGGCTGTCATTAGCACAAATTAAACAAGCACAGATTAATGGCTTAGAAATGTCATTTTTATCAGCACAAGAGAAACAAGCTTTACGTGACATTGCTGCAAAGCGTTAATTTATTGCGCTATTTCAACTCTTCTGAGTTGAGGTGAGTAATAAAAAGATATAAAAAAGGGCTAATTAATTAGCCCTTTTTTGGTTCTGTAAAATACTAAGCTTTATGAGGCCTGTTGATTGTTTCGTTTAAATCTGAAACATCAACAGTCCTAAGCTGTTTAGTGTGAAAGTATTTGATCTAAGAATAGCTTGAGTCGGTCTGACTGTGGGTTATCAAAGAACTGATGTGGTTCATTCTCTTCAATTACTTGCCCAGCATCCATGAAGATAACACGGTCTGCTACTTTCTTCGCAAAGCCCATCTCATGGGTTACACAAATCATCGTAATACCTTCGTCAGCTAATTCCACCATTACATCTAATACTTCCGATACCATTTCAGGATCCAATGCAGACGTTGGTTCATCAAATAACATGATTTCAGGGTTAATACATAGACAACGTGCAATCGCTACACGTTGTTGTTGTCCACCTGATAGCTGGTTGGGGTACTTATGTGCTTGATCCGCAATTTTTACACGCTCAAGGTAATACATTGCTGTTTCGATGGCTTCTTTACGAGGCTTCTTATGTACCCAAGTTGGCGCAATCAATAGGTTCTCTAGCACTGATAAGTGGGGAAATAAATTAAAGTGTTGGAACACCATGCCTACTTGTGCGCGAATGTGACGTACGATCTTCACATCATCAATTAACTCTGTTCCATTAATGTGAATTTGACCCTGCTGAAATTTCTCAAGGTGATTCAAACAACGGATAGTGGTTGATTTACCTGAACCCGATGGGCCACAGATAACGACTTTTTCGCCTTTTTTAATATTTAGATTTACATCTTTTAGTACATGGAAATCACCATACCACTTGTTGACGTCCTTCATTGTTATCATAAATTCTTGGTCTGACATGACGTTTCCTTTTAATGCTCGGTGTTAAATTTGCGTTCAATCGATTTTGAATATTGTGACATAGTAAAGCAGCATACCCAGTAAATAAGGGTTACAAAAACATAGCCTTCTACTTCGTAGCCCAGCCAATTAGTATCACTGTTGGTCAGAGTTACCATGGCAAGAATGTCGAATAAACCGATGATTAAAACAAGGGTAGTATCTTTAAATAACGAGATAAACGAACCCACTAGGTTAGGAATAGATATTTTTAAAGCCTGCGGAAGAATGATTAAAATCATTCCCTGCCAGTAGCTAAGACCGAGTGCTTCACTTGCTTCATATTGGCCTTTTGGTATTGCCTGTAAACCACCACGGACCACTTCTGCAATATAAGCCGCTTGGAATAACGTGATCCCTATTAAAGCGCGTAGTAATTTATCAAACTCAATACCATCATGGAAAAATAACGGTAATACCACTGAGGCCATGAATAAAATAGTGATTAGCGGAACACCACGTACAAATTCAATAAAACCAATGCATAAGGTTCTTAGAATTGGCATATCAGATTGACGTCCTAGGGCTAAAACAATGCCGATAGGAAACGAAGCGATGATACCAACGGCTGCAACTAAAATGGTGAGCATTAAACCGCCCCATTTTTCTGTTTCAACGGTTTCTAGGCCAAACCATCCACCACTAATTAAAATGAAACAAACAAAAGGAAACAGCAGCATCAGCACTATTTTAGATTTGTTATTTTTTAATACTTTTAATGCTATTAAGAATGCAACGCATAGCACTGCAACTAGGTTAGGGCGCCAATGTAAATGTTCAGGATAAAAACCATAAATAAACTGATCGAACTTTTCTATGATAAATATCCATCGCGCACCTGAATTAACCACTTCATCCTGTGTACCGCTCCAAGTTGCATCAAATATCATCCAATTTAACAGCGGAGGAATGGTGACGTAAATAAGGTATATACCAACCAAACTTAATAAGCTATTTCTTACGTCCGAGAATAGATTTGTTTTTAACCAAAAAATAATGCCTTTACTTCCCGAAGGGGCAGGCTTGGCTTCTTTCATTGTATAAGTTGCCATTTTAACGTCCTTTTATAGCCATTTTGGCGTTAACCCAGTTCAATAACAGTGAGATAACAATACTGATAGTGAGGTAAACAGCCATAGTCATGAGTATTATTTCAATTGCTTGACCGACTTGGTTTAATGTTGTTCCAGAGAATAATGTGACGAGTTCAGGATAACCAATCGCGGTTGCTAAGGATGAGTTTTTAGTTAAGTTTAAAAATTGATTAATCACAGGTGGAATGATCACGCGTAATGCCTGTGGTAAAACAACCTTTGATAAAATAACATGATCTTTTAAACCCAAGGCTTTAGCTGCTTCTTTTTGGCCTTTAGGCACTGCTTCAATGCCTGCTCGAACTGCCTCTGCGATATAAGTTGCAGTGTAGATGCTCAGTGCAAATAAAAGCGCTAATAACTCTGGGATAATGGCTAGACCACCTCTAAAGTTAAATCCTTTTAATTCAGGATAAACAGCTGAAATAGGCTGTCCTGCAATAAAGTAAACTAATGTTGGCGCTAGAATTAAAATAGCAAGAGAGACTTTAATAAGTGGGAATTCTTCACCTGTTTTATCGTGGCGTTTTCTTGACCATCGAGTCAGATAGAAAACCGCTGTGACAGCAATAATAAACGAGATTAAAATCGCGCCACTACCACTTTCAAAAATAGGTTCTGGTATTAATAAACCACGATTATTTAAGAACACACTGTCTAAGTAACTCATACTTTGACGTGGGCTAGGTAATGCCGCTAAGACGACGTTATACCAAAATAGAATCTGTAATAGAATAGGAATATTACGGAATGTTTCTATATAAATAAGTGATAGTTTAGAAATTAAAAAATTGTTTGATAAACGTCCAATACCAACTAATAACCCCAGAATAGAAGCGAAAATAATGCCTAAAATAGAGACTAATAAAGTATTTAATAAACCTACAATAAATACGTCAAAGTAAGTCGATGTACCATCATCGTAATCGGTAAGAGTTTGGCTAATGCCGAAACCAGCGGTGTTATCTAAGAAAGAGAATCCAGTTGTTATGCCACGCTTCTCAATATTATCGAACATATTATTAGCAAAATAAAATGCACATAAAATGACGGCGATTAAGGCGATAATTTGGAAGAAAACTGCACGGTGTTGGGGGTTGTTTAAGAAACCTTTACCGTCTATTGGGAGTTGTTTGTTGTTCATAATGTGCCTTTTAATCAGCTAGAGAAAAGGGGGAGGTAAACTCCCCCTAAGAGACTGTTTAAAATTAACGAATTGGCATTGCGTACATTAGACCGCCTTGGTTCCATAGTTTATTTAAACCACGGTCAATATTTAGCGGTGAATCTTTACCTACATTTTTGTCAAACATTTCGCTGTAGTTACCTACTTGTTTAACAATTTGGTAAGCCCAGTCAGATTTAAGGCCTAGATTTTCACCTGCGTTACCTGAAGTACCTAATAAACGTTTGATACTTGGGTTTTCAGATTTCATCATTGCTTCTGCATTGCTAGAAGTAACACCTAGTTCTTCAGCTTCAAGTGCAGCAAATAAGCTCCAACGTACTACGTTGAACCAATTATCATCACCTTGACGAACAACAGGACCCAATGGTTCTTTCGAAATGATTTCAGGCAATACTATTACTGTGCTTGGATCATCCATTTTTAATTTCAAACCGTATAACTGAGATGCATCTGATGTTACTGCATCACAACGACCTTTTTTGAAACCATCAATAGTTTGACCTGATGTATCATAAGTAACCGCTTTATATTCCATATTGTTGGCTGTAAAGTAGTCAGTTAAGTTAAGCTCTGAAGTTGTACCTGCCTGGATACAAAAAGTTGCGCCATCTAACTCTTTAGCAGATTTAACACCTAATTTTGCGCTGATTAAGAAACCTTGACCATCGTAATAGTTAACACCTGCAAAGTTTAAACCTAGTGATGTATCGCGTGTAGCTGTCCATGTTGATGCTCGAGAAAGTAAATCGATTTCACCACTTTGTAGTGCTGTAAAACGCTCTTTTGCTGTCAGTGGGATATATTTAACTTTACTTGCATCACCTAATACTGCACTAGCAACTGAGCGACAAAAGTCAACATCAATTCCTTTCCATACACCTTTAGAATCTGCTGCAGAGAAGCCTGGTATACCTGTCGATACACCACAGTTTAAAACATCTTTTTCCATTACATCTTGTAATGTGTCAGCGTGAGATAGAGAAGGGATTGCTGCAGTAAGACCAACCAATAATGCTAATTTTGTCACTTTCATTGTATTTTCCTTGTGGCTTAAAATTATAGTCAAATCAACTATGAATATATGGGTTCGCACTAAAAACGATATTCATATAAAGTTATTACAGCAACTTACATGCCACTTTATGATGAATGCTCATTAATAATACGAAAACGGAGTAATTAAAACTCCATCCCGTATATTGAACAGTTGCATCATATGCGAGGGTTCTACCTCAATAGGGTTTGTCTATCTGTTTATTTGATTTAGGTCATGTTTCAGTTTGTTTTTTAACGAAAAATGAGTTTTGAGCGTCATTTATGAGCAAATTAAAAAAGAACAATCTGCTCATTTTTTGACTGAAGTTATGGGTTGATGGTGTTGATTGAATGGTTGCTATGTGTTTTTGCTATTTTGTGGTGCATTTTTATTAACTTTATTAGCTGTTTTGCATTCCATTGGTGCGTTTGACCTGCACAAGCTAGCTCAAGTTGTTGTAAGTTATCTTGAAGCTGTTGTTTTTGATCATCCGGCAATGTGCTAAATATAGTAATTTGTTGTAATTGCTTGATATCAGTATATTGCGACTGAAAATAGCGTAATAAATAGGTGTAAACCTGTTGTGGCGTTGATTGCTCACAAGCTTGTAATAATTGTTCGTAAGGTGCTGTTGTTTTATTGCTGCTATTTGGGGTAACCACTGCTTTTAATTGTTTATTTGTTTTTACGAAGTATAAATAGATGCACAGTGAAACAACTAGGATTAAAAGTATCAGCGAGCTGATTTGCCAGATCAATAAACGTTGTGTTAGTTGCTTATTTTCAGCTGCATATTCGCTACTGTTGGCACCGTTGTTGGCTAATTGGGCTGCTGCAGAGAGAGCTGTCTGAGTGCTTGCGTTATTACTTACATCATTTTTATTTGCACTGTTACTTGCATTATCCTGATTATCATTATTGGTGCTTGCTAATGCCGCTTTGATAGTTAATGTTTGCGCTGGTAGTGTTGCAAACTCTTGTTGTTCGGTTTTACTATTCCACCAAGGAATACTTATTTCAGGTAAAACTAACTCACCACTTTTATCCGCAATAATTGCATGTGTAATAGTTCGTTGACTATATAACACACCATTTAACGTTCCTTGCTTTAAATCATCTTGATCAGGGTAGTAACGTAAGGAGCTGTCGTAGTTAAGTTTAATTTCAGGCATCTTGTCGACGCTAATTGACGCCACGCGTAAACTAATGATACGTGTGATTGGATCGCCAACGGTATAAGAAGCAGCATGTAAGTTATTATTTTCAACTAAATGCACATCTTCGCTGATCAACCAATCTCCTTGATAATTAGCCGGCATTGGTTTTACAGTAATTGCGATACTATTACCCCGTATATTAATAGGTTGAGAGATGATCCTGTTTTGCCAATCGCTGACGCTGACATTTTTACGAATAGAACCTACCAATAGTGGGGAAGTTATCTTTACATCACCGGCTTGAGTTGGCGTTATCTGATATTGATAAGTGAATACCTTATAGCGAAGTCCATTAAGTATCACTTGTGTTTGCTGATTATCATTACTGACACGTTCTATATTTGCGGCTGTTAATGATGGCGCTTGAACATCCCCATCGACGATATTTTCAGAGACATAAATTTTGCTTTCTAAAATAATAGGTTGATCTAAGTAGACTTGTGTTTTGTCGACGCTATTTTCAATAAAGATAGTGTCGCCTGATGTTGATTGTTGCTCTTCGCCAGCTTCTTTAACTTGTATTGTTATTGGATCGGTGAAAAGGTCACCGATTGCTAGAGCTGGGATGGTAAAATCACCTACTTTATTGGCCTGTAAACGTAATACCCAAGTGATTTTTCGATTAATATCCCCATTGATAATTGAAGTGCTTTGACTTCGAGACGGGCCGCTTACTTTAAAGTCATCAGTCAGTGCACTGGTATCGAGTTGATATTCTGAGCCTGTGTCATTAACTTCTATTGTTAAAATAAAAGTATCCCCCTGAAAAACCTGATTATTACTAACCGATGCCGTTGCTTGTGTCGCGGCAGAAGCAGAGGAGCTGATCACAATTAAAAGTAGGATCACACTTAAACATTTATGTAAAAACGGCATTACCAGATTTCTCCGTTATTTTTTTGTAAAACAGGTTTATTAGCGGCTCTCTTTCTATATTCAAGCTGCATTTTATTGCGTAATAATAAAGAAGGATCATCCGGCATGTTTTTTAACCAGATTGGTAATTCTTCATACTCTTTATTAACGTCTTCTTCAGTTATCGATGATGGTGTACTTGCTTCTTGTTCAGCGGCTTGGTCTTGCTGTGATTGTGCCGCTGCGTTCATTTCCGCTTGTTGCTGAGCCTGCTGATCAAGTGACTGTTGCTGATCTTGTTGCTCAGATGATTGTTGTCCATCTTGTTGGTTTTGACTCTGCTGATCTTGCTGCTCAGAGGATTGCTGCCCATCTTGTTGGCTTTTACTCTGCTGCTCTTGTTGCTCAGAGGATTGTTGTCCATCTTGTTGGTTTTTACTCTGCTGCTCTTGCTGTTCAGAGGATTGTTGTCCATCTTGTTGGTTTTGACTCTGCTGCTCTTGCTGTTCAGAGGATTGTTGTCCATCTTGTTGGCTTTGACTCTGCTGCTCTTGTTGCTCAGAGGATTGTTGTCCATCTTGTTGGCTTTGGTCCTGCTGATCCTGTTGCTGTTTTTGCTGCTCAAGTAATTTTTCAACGGCTTCTTTATTAGCTTTAGCTTGTGCGAAGTCAGACTGTATTGCTAATGCCTGCTGATAACTTTCTAATGCTTGTTGATACTTTTTCTGCATAGCTTGTGTATTGCCTAAGTTATAAAGTGTCGTTGCATTTTTGGGATCTACTGTTGTTTGTTCTGAATAAATTGCTTCAGCTTGTTTATATTGTTTATTCTTGAATAGTGCCGCGGCTTTCCAATCTGGATTGTGAAAGTTTTCACTGGCTTGTGTATAGTCGCCATCTTGCAAAGCCTGATAGGCGTTCTGTTCACTATTTTTCCATATTGAGGCTTCTACTTTCGGCGTTGTTAATGGCAAAGTGAGCGCTAATAATACGGCATAAAAAGTACCTTTCCTAAATAACAATAAAAACAGTGGCAAAAGTAATAAACTTAGCCAATAGCCATCATCAATCAATTGTTTACTCGCCATTTTTTTAGCATTTGTCTGGTTCTCTTTTACTGCTGTATTAGTATCATAATGATTGGCTAATAAAGGGATTTCTTGTCCCTGAGCATCGAAAGTTAAATACAAACCATCACTCATATCAGCGATCGGATAAAGCTTATCTGCTTCTAGTTTTGGTATAACGATATTGCCGGCATCATCTTTTAATAAGCTGCCATCAGGTAAGGTGATTGCTGCACCGTCATGAGTAGCCATGGCTAAAACAGATACCATCCATTTTGTGTCTTTAATTACATCCTGCATCGTATTAAGGCTTTGTTGATCAAAACCATCACTAATAAAGACAATGTGCCCCTGCTGATAACCTGCATTTTTCAATAATGAAATTGCTTTTTGTAGGGCTAGGTCAGGTCGAGAACCTTTGACCGGCATTAACTCCGGTGAAAGGTGCGGAATATGATTAATAATGGCATTACTGTCTATGGTGAGAGGGGTGATAGTAAAGGCATCACCGGCATAGGCAATCATGCCTTTTTCACCTTCCGACCATTGTTTTAACAGCTCGATTGCTTTGTATTTAGCGCGGCTTAATCGGTTAGGTTTAATATCCGTTGCATACATCGAGTAGGATAAATCCAGTGCAATGACTTGTGCTTTTTGTATTTCATAGACAGGCAATTCAACACTACGCAGGCTTGGCCCTGATAGTGCAATACAGGTAATGGCCGATAATATAGTGATGATTAGGCGATTATTTTTGCTGGTTTCAGGCAAAGTAACCAAATGTTCACTTAAATGATTGGCAATGATACTTGTTTGCTTATGTTGTCTTCGCTGATAACGCCATAAACTATAGACGGTGATAATGAGCAGCCCAATTAGCCAGTAGGGGCGAATAAAGCTTAATGGGCCAAAGGTACTGGCTAAGGTGTCATTAAAGTTCATCTTCACCTCTTAGTTTTAATGAAATGATTACCATTGATAAAATAAGTATTGCCAACGATAAAGGCCAAAAAAACAAGTTTTTCTCTGGTCTAAACTCTAAAAACTCACTATCCACGGGTTGTAATTGGTTAATCGTATCGTAAATTTTTTGTAAGTCTTCTTGGTTTCTGGCTCGAAAGTACTGCCCATTAGTTAATGTTGCAATCTCTGTTAATGTTCTTTCATCTAAGTCGGCAGAGGGGTTAACACGTTGGTTGCCAAAGAAACCGCGTTTAATCATTTCATCGGCACCAATGCCAATAGTATAAATTTTAATATTATTTTTAGCGGCTTGTTGTGCTGCGGCAATCGGTTTAATTCTACCAGCTGTATTTGCGCCATCGGTCAGTAATATTAAAACACGTTGTTCATTTTTATTTTCTACAAAGCGTTTAATAGCCATAGCGATTGACTCACCGATCGCGGTACGGTTTCCTACTAGACCTATCTCTGTTTCGTCTACCATGGTGAAAACGGTCTCCACATCAAAAGTTAAAGGGGTTTGTAAATAAGCATGGTCAGCAAACAAAATAAGCCCTAAACGATCACCTTGCCGTGTTTTAACAAAGTCTTTAACGATTGATTTTACTAAGGTTAAACGATTAACCGTTTGGCCATTTAATGGCATATCCACTTCATCCATACTGCCTGATAAATCCAAAGATAAAATCATATCGCGGCTTTGTTGTTGAATACGAATAGGTTGATCGTACCAAATAGGTTTAGCGATGGTGGCGAGTAATAAAAGCCATAATAACCAGGGAAGAATAAAACTGATCAGAGGATTTTTTTTAGTTGATTTTTGCTGTTGCAAACCATCAGCAAGTGGGATCCATACCTGCGTGAAAGATTGTTTTTTAGGGCTTAGAAAATAACGTACTAATAAAGGCAATGGTAATAATAGAAAAACCCACCAGTATACAAATTCAAACATCTTTTTTACCTGCTAACTGCTTATTTTTTAAAGCTAACGTTTGACGTGCTTTAACCTGTGTTGGAAAGGCTTGTATCCATTTTTTGGCAGAGAGAAAGTCCTTTTCAGTACAAGAGGAGTTATCTTGATATAAACGACGGCAAAACTCATCTTGGTTATTGAACAGGTTAACACCTTGCTGCGTATGGTGTGCTTGTAAAAAGTTAAACCACGCTTGTCCTGTAATCGATGCGACTTGTTCACGAGGATAATAATGTAAACTCAGCCCTTTTAATAATTGATTTAATTGTGCAAAGCTGGCGTTATCATTTTGTAACTGCTGCAATGACAATAACGCTTGTTTAATTATTTTTTTCTTTTTGATATAGCGTTTAACTAAAAAAAACGTTAACAAACTAACTGCAATGAACGCAATTATAATTAACCAATAAATAGGTGCCGGAGGCCAAGCTGAAGGCGCTTCGACAGGTAATATTATTTGTTCAAAAGGGTTATTGGGCGTAGGCATTAAATTGCTCCAATAATGGTACAGCTGCACTGATATGGTAATGTGCAATGCCATATTTAAGTAAATTGCTTTCCATTAATTGCTGACGTTGGCTAGCGGCTTCTTGGTAAGATTTTTGTTGTTGCTGATTACGTAAAAAACCACTGCCTTTGATTGAATTGATTTTTAACCCCGCTTGTAAGGCTTGTTTGGGTAAGTGTGATTCAAGGGGATCACTAATTTGCCAGACAGTGACCTGATTATGCCGCCGCATTAAATTAATCAATTTATAACAGGCTGAATCTAATTGAGAAAAATCACTGATTAAATGAACTTGGCTACCGGTCTGTACTAAATGAGATAGTCGTTTTAATTGTAAAAAAAGTGATTGTTGCTGCGTTGTTTTAAACGCTATTTTTTTACATAACGTTTGGCTTTGATGTAAAAATGCCATTAATCCTTTATTACGTGATGTTGGTTTTAGCTCTGCAACCTGTTGTTGATTGAATACAATCCCGCCTAAGCGGTCATTTCTCTGTTTGGCTTGCCAACTTAATAGGGCTGCTAAATGACAGGCTTGTACAGATTTGAACACTAACTGGCTGCCAAAAATCATACTATCGGAAACATCAACCAATAAAAAAACAGGACGCTCTTTTTCTTCTTGAAATAGTTTGGTGTGTGCTTTGCCTGTTCTAGCGGTTACTGCCCAATCAATAGCGCGTACATCATCACCAGGTTGGTAATGACGTACTTCAGCAAACTCCATACCACGGCCTTTAATATTGGCTAAATAATTACCAGAGAGTTGGCGGGTTGCCGGTAAGCGTTTAGCATTAAGCGAAAGCTTACCGTGCTGTTTATAACTGAGCAATTCAGTCAATTGCACATCAACCCCCGTGGTATAAGGCGTATTAGTAAAAATAGCGGGCTCGTTATTATTCATTATCCTGCAATAGCCACCTGATTAACGATTTCTTGAATGACTTGGTTGGCACTGACACCTTGTGCTTCGGCTTCATAACTTAAAATAAGACGATGGCGCAACACAGGGTATAAGTTACTAATGATATCTTCTGGCATCACATAATCCCGGTCATTTAACCAAGCGCGTGCTTTGGCCGTGCGCATTAAAGCCAGTGTTGCACGAGGGCTAGCTCCATAGCTTATCCATTGTGCTAACTGCTCCCCAAAACGAGCTGGCTGACGTGTTGCAATAATTAAATCAATCAGATATTGCTCTAGGTGTGGGGCAATATTTACTTTCATGACCTCTTCACGCATCGCAAAAATTTGTTCATTTAATAGAGGAGTGACTTCAGCGACTTTCTCTTTTAAAATCTCTTTTTGGTTTAACTGTAGGATCGCGCGTTCGGTTTTTGCATCCGGATAATCCAGTTGAATATGCATAATAAAACGATCTAATTGTGCTTCAGGTAAGGGGTAAGTGCCTTCCTGTTCAAGCGGATTCTGTGTTGCCATTACTAAAAAAAGCTCGGGTAACGGATAGGTTGTTTTACCAACGGTAACCTGTCGTTCTGCCATTGCTTCAAGTAATGCCGATTGTACTTTAGCCGGTGCTCGATTAATTTCATCAGCTAAAATTAAATTATGAAAAATCGGACCTTTTTCAAAAATAAATTGCCCAGTTTCCTGACGAAAAATATCAGTACCAGTGACATCAGACGGTAATAAGTCAGGTGTAAATTGAATACGGTGGAAGTCACCTTCAATACCATCAGATAATGCGTTGATAGCACGTGTTTTTGCTAAGCCTGGTGGGCTTTCAACTAAAATATGTCCATCGGCTAATAAGGCAATTAATAAGCTATCAACTAACTCGCTTTGCCCTAATATCATTTGATTTAAATAGTGACGTAATTGATTTAATTGTTGTTTTGCCATTGTGAGTATCTTCATTAATTTATTTTGAGGAAAATATACTGCCTATAAAGGGCAAGTTCAAGACCCAAAAGTTCAATCCTTATAAACAATAAAGACTGATTATTTTTTTAAAACACTTAAAAATATTGTAATAGATCAAAAGCTTTGCTGAAAAAAGACTTTTATTGTTTTATTTAGGCTATATTAATTGCATTACTTTATTCATTCATTATTTAAGGGAACCGCTATGAGTCAATTAGAATCGATCATTTGGCATGTACTAGGTTATATGGCTATGCCAACTATTTTTGTGGCAGGTTTTGTGGCTGTATTTATAGGTGCTGTTGCTATTTTAAAAATCTCGGGTGATACACCTGTCGAAGATTAATCAAAGCATGTTAATACTATCTATAAAGATAGCTATCAATTGTTTATAATGATTAGGCTCCATTTTAATGTAATGGAGCTTTTTTTTGCTCAGGAGAAATAAGTTTATGCAGATATATATAATGCGCCATGGACAGGCAGAGATGATGGCTTATTCAGATGCTGAGCGTAATTTGACCGATATGGGTCGTTTAGAGTCGGAATTAATGGCGAAATATTTAGTGGAACAGGATGTGTCACTGGATGCCGTATTAGTTAGTCCCTATGTTAGAGCCCAGCAAACTTGGGAGTCGGTAAGCCCATTTTTTGAAGGTGTCACTAACATTCAAATATTGCCTTGTTTAACCCCCAGCGGCAGCGCCCGTAAAACGGTGGATGAGTTATTAGCATTGCAAGCGCAAGGGGTGAAGTCAGTAATGATAATTTCTCACTTACCTTTAGTGGGGTACATTGTAGGAGAACTTGCACCTGCAGCAGGGGTACCTGCTTTTTCAACGTCAGCGATTGGCCACCTTTCTTTGAGTGATGAAGATGGTCTTGCCGAATTATTAAGTTTGACGACGGTTTCTCAAATACGCGATTAAGTTTGGCTCAAATAAGGGCAATCAATAACAGCTGTCTCAGCCTCAAAAATATATTGCTGAGATGGTCAGTTATTATTATTTCAATCAATAAATTTGACCGGTTTTACATACCCTAGGTTCAAGTTATTAAATCAACTGTCTAGCCATCTCTTTTGCGAGCAAGGCTGATTGTTTGATACCCCTCGTGTGAGCCATCACAATAGCCCCTTCAATTAATAAACCTATTTGATCCGCTTTGTGACTTTCTTGTTCTGCTAATTGTGCAGCGATGATATCCACAATCGCTTGTTTGTGTTTTGCCGCAAATAGATTGATTGGATGATTAGGATCGGCATATTCCGCACTAACATTAATAAAGTTACAGCCAAAGAAAGTTTCACTGTTAAACCAATCATTTAAATCATCAAAAATAGCCAATAGTTTTTCACTAGCTGCTTTATCCGTTGCCGCATTAGTTGATGCGTTATTCATGGGTTGTTGGTCCGTTAAGTCATGCTTTAACTGTGATTTATTACTGTCATCAATGGTTGATTGAAGTCTTGTAATCACTTGTTCATGACGAAGTTGCAGCGCAGCTAAAATTAACGCCTCTTTACTGCGAAAATGTTTGTATAGGGTTGCTTTGGAAACCCCTGATTCCGCTAAAATCAAATCAATACCCGTTGCATGGTAGCCATATTGATTAAACAGAGTAAGCGCAGTTTCGATCAAATGTTGTTTTCTTGGTTGCATATTATCGCTTGTCCTTTAGACCACCATTTTATTTTTAGTAAGTATAACCAATTTAAACTTGACGTAAACAGTTCTGTTCACCTATAGTAAGTGAACAGATTTGTTCACTCTAATTTATAAAACTAAAAAGGCTTCATTATGTGCACTACTTCATCATCAAACACAGCATCAAACACAACTACAAACAGCGGTGTAACGGCTATTACTACTTTAGGTATTCACCATCTTGGTCTGAGCGTTACCAATATTAAAGAGGTGGCCAGCTTTTTCATTGAGCAATTAAATTTTAAACAGGTCGGTGAAAAACCTGACTACCCAGCTATTTTTATCTCTGATGGTACGGTGATGTTGACGTTATGGCAGATTAAAGATGTTGATAATAGAGTGGATTTTGACCGCACAAAAAATGTAGGTCTGCATCATTTTGCCTTGAAAGTTAGCACTATCGAGCAGCTACAAGCTGTTTATCAAAACCTGAATAAACTCGACAATGTTGAGATTGAATTTGCACCAGAAGCCTTAGGTAATTCACCTTTCCAACACATGATGTGTTTGATCCCAGGTGGCATTAGACTTGAACTAATTAGTGAATAATAAGTTAACAAAAAAATCTAATTATAAGTGAGTTAATCAAATGAATAAACTAGTGGTCAATAGCTGGCATCAAGGTGAATTATCAGTACAAAAACGTGCGGGTACGGCGCAAAAAATGGCAGAAATTGGCCCTAAATTTATTCGAGAATTTATGCCACAACAACATCGTGATTTTTTTCAATCTCTATCGATGATATATATTGGTTATAGTGATTCAAAGTCGGCAACTCGCGCCAGTCTATTATTTGGTGATCCCGGCTTTATAACTTCATCCAGTGAAACCACCTTGCAGATCAATACACAATATTCGCTTAATGATGTTAATAATAATCATCTTAATGTGGGTGATAGGATTGGGTTGTTGGGGGTTGAGTTTATCAGTAAAAGGCGCAACCGACTCAACGTGGTAATTACCGATATCAACCAAAAAAATATTCAAGTTAAGGTATTACAAAGCTACGGTAATTGTCCTAAATATATTCAACCAAAAATACTGGTGACGAATCCACACTATGACGCTCAATCAACTAGTACGTCGGTAGCGCTAACACAAAACGTTCGAGAGTTGATCCTTAATGCGGATACCTTTTTTATTGCCAGTCGTTTTGATGATGGACAAGCATTAAATAATCGAGGTGTTGATATCTCTCATCGTGGTGGTGCGGCTGGCTTTATTTCCATTAACGAAAAAGGGCAGTTACTAGTGCCTGATTATGTTGGTAATGGTTTTTTTAATACCTTAGGTAACTTGTTAGAAAACCCTAATGCGAGTTTATTATTTTGCGATTGGCAGCAAGGTGATGCCTATCAAATAACGGTATCAAGTGAAATTATGTGGTCAGAGCAAAGCCTGCAAAGTATTCAGGTGAATACGCAGAAAAAAACAGCACGCACACTCTGTTTTACCCCAATCAAAATAGAAAAATTATCGAATAGCTTGGCGTATCGAGTGATTTAATCGTGATGCTTTATTATTTCTTACTTGGTGAAAATATCAATTAATTTATATTCCTGTCACTCAATTCCATTACTCTTCAACCTGCTCAAACCAACGTTACTTATTTAAAATGAGGTTAATTAATTTCAAGTTATTAATGTTCATCAGGTTTTTGCATCTTTGATTATTGAACGCACCTTATTATATATATTTCGTTGAAATATTATTCAATTAACTTAATATATATGGATATTCGTATATGTGGATGTGGTTATGCTGCCCAATCAGTTTTTTAAAATGTTATCCGATGAAACACGTTTACGTTGTTTGATTTTAATTGCGCGTGAAGATCGCGTGAGTGTCGGCGAATTATGTATCGCGCTGGAACAAAGCCAGCCCAAAATTTCAAGGCACTTAGCTATTTTACGGCAGTCAGGTGTTTTACTTGATCAACGTGAAGGGCAGTGGGTGTATTACAAAGTGAATTCGGAGTTGCCTGGATGGATGCGTAAAGTCATTAGTGGGTTAACTGCATCCAATTGTTTGAAAGCAGAATACCAACAAGATATTGAAAAATTTCAACTTGCGAAACAAATCGCTAAAACAAGTTAGTTACTAAAAAATAATTAAAAATTTAATGGCTAACACCTGTTTTTAACTCAGGCTAAGTTTAAAACAGCTTAATGCTAACAAAAGCTTAATTTATAAAAGTGAGAAAAAATAATGACAATTAAAGTAGGTATAAATGGGTTCGGACGTATCGGTCGTTTAGCAATGCGTGCCGCATTTGATTGGCCAGAAGTAGAATTTGTATTAATCAATGATGTCGCAGGTGATGCCGCAACATTAGCGCATCTATTAGAATTCGATTCAGTGCAGGGACGCTGGCAGCATGAAGTCACTTGTACGGAAAACACCATGCAAGTTGCCGGTAAATCGATTGCGGTGACACAGCAGGGTGAAATTGATGCAGTTGATTGGTCCGCTTGTGATGTAGTGATTGAGGCAACGGGCGTAAATCGCGATAAAGCATTATTAGATAAATATATTCAACAAGGCGTGAAACGTGTGGTGGTATCTGCACCGGTTAAACATCCTGACATCGCAAATATTGTCGTCGGTGTGAATGACCATGTGTTTGATCCGCAGTTGCATAAAATTGTTACCGCTGCGTCATGTACGACTAACTGTCTTGCGCCGATCGTTAAAGTTATTCATGAAAAAATAGGTATCAGCAATGCCGCATTTACCACTATTCATGATTTAACCAATACCCAGACTATTCTTGATGCTCCGCATAAAGATCTACGTCGTGCCCGCGCCTGTGGCATGAGCTTGATCCCAACCACAACGGGTTCAGCAAAAGCGATTGTTGAAATATTTCCAGAATTAAAAGATAAAATAAATGGCCACGCAGTACGTGTTCCCTTAGCTAATGCCTCATTAACCGATATCGTATTTGAAGTCGCGCGTGATACCACAGTGGAAGAAGTTAATCAGTTATTAGCAGAAGCGGCTGACGGTGAACTGGCTGGTATTTTAGGATTTGAAATGCGTCCGTTAGTATCCATTGATTACCGAGGCGACCAACGTTCAACCATCGTTGATGGGTTATCTACCATGTTAATTGGTAAGCGTATGTTAAAAATCTACGCTTGGTACGATAACGAAATGGGTTATGCAACACGTACCGCTGAATTAATGAAAAAAGTCGCATTAGCTTAATCGGCTCACATCGTAAGAAGCATTAGGAATAGTACCAATGAAGTGGTTTTTAAAGCTTGATAAATCCTTAAGGCAGTACCTTTTAGTAACGTTTAATTACTGGAACTTTACTATCACCGATGGTGCATTACGCATGTTAGTGGTGCTGTACTTTTATCAATTGGGTTACAGCCCATTAAATATCGCTTTATTGTTTTTATTTTATGAAATCTTTGGTGTGGTGACTAACCTCGTTGGAGGTTGGTTAGGTGCAAGGATAGGCTTAAATCGCACCATGAATATCGGTTTAGGTATGCAAGTGTTTGCTTTATTGCTACTTACCGTCCCCAGTGAATGGTTAACTATCCCTTGGGTGATGATGGCACAGGCCTTGTCCGGTATTGCCAAAGACCTGAATAAAATGAGTGCTAAAAGTTCCATCAAAACCCTTATTCCTAATAACCAACAAAGCAAACTTTATCATTGGGTTGCGGTACTAACTGGTTCCAAAAATGCTTTAAAAGGCGCGGGATTTTTCATTGGCGGTTTACTGTTAACGCTGGTGGGGTTCCAAGTGGCTTTGATGATCATGGCGGGTGTATTAGTGATGGTTTTTGTAATGAGTTTATTGTTCCTAGAAGGGGACTTAGGCAAAGCTAAAACCAAACCTAAATTTAGCCAGATGTTCTCTAAATCTGGTCCCGTGAACATATTATCAGCGGCGCGGTTATTCTTGTTTGCATCACGTGATGTGTGGTTTGTAGTAGCTCTGCCTATTTACCTCGCCAGTATTTTTGGCTGGCCACATTCTGTGGTCGGAGCCTTTTTAGCAAGTTGGGTGATTGCCTACGGCATAGTGCAAGGGTTTGCGCCTAAGATCACTGCGTTCTTTGCTAAAGAGGGCTCAGCGCCAGGCGGTAAACATGCCATGTTATGGTGTGCATTATTAGCCGTTGTGACAGGTGTATTGGCAGTAGGCATTCAGCTTGAGTGGCAAGTACAAACATTGATTATCGTAGGATTATTGATTTTTGGGGCCATCTTTGCGATTAATTCATCACTTCATTCCTACTTAATCATCAGCTATGCAAAGCAAGATGGCGTGTCATTAGATGTAGGTTTTTACTATATGGCGAATGCCATGGGGCGCTTAGTAGGCACCGTATTATCCGGCTGGATTTACCAAGCCTACGGATTTGCCGCTTGTTTATGGATAGCTTTTGCATTCTTGCTGATCACTAGTGTGATTTCATTGAAACTGCCTGAGTCCAGCAAAGTGTAGAGAAGGAAGTTTAAGTGTTTGCGTATTTTAAATTTAAAAGGCTATTGATGCTGAATTTCCTGCGTTAATACGGCACTCATCAGTGGCTCTAAATAATGAATAGTTAGTGATGTCTGGTTATGGACATCAATTAACTTTCATTAGCGTTGATTAATATTCGGGATCAATTTATCTTTTAGCTATAAATAAACGGGGCACTATTAAGAAAGTAATGGTTTTGACGTTTTAAATAGCAGTTCTTCGTTGATGAACATTTAACTGCTAATCCTGATCAATCCAATATATCACCACTTCTTGCTTTCCCCATTGGTTTGCTTTTTCGACATTCTCTCCCATGTAGATATCAATTTTATTGGTCCAACGTTTATTCATTTTATCCAGTACTGTGTATTTTCCATCAAATCCTTCGATTCTTACTTCTTGTTGGTGAGTTAATCCCAATTTTATTAAGTCTCTTGATACTGCGATTGATTTCATCCCTGGTTTCAAGGTATCACCCCATGCCGCTAAGTTTGGTGTTGAATCAGTTTCACCAACACTTGAGGTATAGGCACTTGCCGTTACCGTTAAAGATTGTTCTGCTTCAGCACAACCCATGAGAGAGATGATGCTCATGGTAGTAATAAGGAAAAAGCTCGGCTTCATAAAATGTTGTTCCTTGTAAAAATAAAGCTGGTCAATCTGGTAAGCTGATTTAATAAATAAGTTTAGTAAGCAAAGCTAATAAGTAAATCTATTAACGGCGAGTATTTCATCCTTCCCATTTTGGAGTTCTACTTTCCATTGTCCGTGCATTGTTGGTTGAATAAATTTGCTGGAATGGCTTCTCCAGCGATCACCGTTAATATTTAATTTAACCTTTGCAACCTGTTGACCATCAACACTCCAGATATAATAGAGAGCGGTGTCTTTTAAATCAATAATTTCAGAAAATGCATACACGGTTGCAATATTATTTTTGAAAATAATGTTATTGATCTCACCAACAGGTTCATTTTCTATCACCGATGAAGCAATAACAAAACGCGTGACATTATTCGACATGATATCAACGTCAGATTGAAAGAATATAGCAGGATTAGCTGTATTTTCTATGGTCGATGTGGTCGATGTGGTCGATGTAGTCGAGGGGGCTGATACTGGCTCAGTTTTACTTAAGCTTTCACTTTCATCTTGATAACTGTTGTTGTTAGGTTCCGCCATTTCGTCATTTATCGGTTCATCTACTTGTGCTGTTAATTCAATTTTTTCGTTTTCAGCTTTCTCGGATAGTGTAAAGGAAGAGGGAGATGTTTGATCTTTGTCTACATCGCTAGGAGTGATCTTGTTTGTCGGCGTTAATGCTGCGGTACTCGCCACCGATATTGCCGTTTGTTTATCAGCATGGTTGTTTTGCTCGGAATAATATCTACTCGCAAAAATGAATGACCAAATTGCAATGACGACAAGCAGCAAAACCCCTAAGATTCTTCCCCAATGATAGCCATGAGAGGCTTCATCCTGCACTATATTGTTCTGTGTTCGATTAAAGTTAACTCGGATGGTAAATTTTTCCGATTCCTTCATATTGTTATTCTCACTGAAGTTTGAGAAATAGATTGTTGTATTTAAAATGCGCTTTAAATTCAGCTATTATTTCGGGTTGTTTAAGTATGATTTGGTGATTATTTTGCTTTCATTTTTTTACGCTAATGTCAGCATCGGCCAACATGCTTTTTCATTAAATGTTGCTATTAAATTTTACCATTGAACGTTGCCATAGGCTGGTATACTTTTAAATATCCATAATTGTATATTTGCCATTTTTTAAGCACTTTAACTACATTTATTCTTTATTACTTTTTTGGTGAAGAAGGGGATTACTATGAATACCCTTCTTTGATCACCATAGCCTATAACGACTTGGCTCAGGTAGGGCGCTATTCTTTACCGTAAACGTTATTTTCTTGTTCTTGCACACGAATAAATGTAGTGCGTTTGGTTAGTTCTTTGAGTTTAGAGGCGCCTACATAAGTGCAGGTTGAACGAACGCCACCCATGATATCTTCAATGGTTGCGTTGACGCTGCCCTTATAGGGAAGCATTACTGTTTTTCCTTCAGCTGCACGGTATTTAGCGACACCACCAGAATGTTTTTTCATTGCACTTTGTGAAGACATACCATAAAACTTCATGTATTGCTTACCATCCTGTTCAATGATTTCACCGCCGCTTTCTTGGTGACCTGCGAGCATTCCACCTAACATTACAAAATCAGCTCCACCACCAAAGGCTTTTGATACATCACCGGGGCAACTGCAGCCACCGTCACCGATGATCATGCCACCTAAACCATGAGCAGAATCTGCACACTCAATAATGGCAGACAGTTGAGGATATCCAACGCCTGTTTTTACACGAGTTGTACATACTGAGCCAGGTCCAATACCCACTTTTACAATATCAGCGCCTGCTAAAATAAGTTCTTCAACCATGTCTCCAGTAACAACGTTACCAGCACTGATTACTTTGTCCGGGAACTCTGCTCTAACACGCTCAACGTAGTCAACGAGGTGTTCAGAATAGCCATTTGCAATATCAACACAGATAAAAATGAGATCATCTGTTAAGGCCATAATCTGTTTAGTTTTTTGAAAGTCAGCCTCAGAAGTCCCTGAAGACACCATCATATTATTTAATACATTAGCATCGGTTTTATTAATAAAAGTAGCCCATTCTTCAACACTATAATGCTTGTGGATAGCCGTCATTACATTATGAGAAGCAAGCGTTTCAGCCATCTCAAAGGTTGCAACTGAGTCCATATTAGCGGCAATAATAGGCACGCCTGACCATTCGCGTCTACTATGTTTAAAAGTATAAGAGCGAGTCAGCTCTACTTGTGAGCGGCTTTTAAGCGTGGATCGTTTAGGACGAAAAAGTACATCTTTAAAGCCTAACTTTAAATCTTGTTCAATACGCATGGTTATTCCTTTTGAGATCAGCCTTTAATAATAATGCCTATGTCTTGATCGGCTAAAAATCGAAACACTAAAAAATGGGCAAAAAAAACCGGGGCATCTGATATTTATCAAAGGCCCCGGTTTTCAGTATTGTACGGTGTAAATTAATTATGGCAACTTATAACATGCTATTAAACAACTTGTTAATTCGTTAATTTGAAGGAGGTAACCTAATATTTACTGAAAAATAATATTTTTTTAACTAGCATAACGTCATTTTTGATTAAATTTTTCTACTTTCGGTTCCGCCTCTCTTATATGTAATGCCCCCCTCAAGATCGAATTTTTATTAATAGTACTCCTTAATATTCAGTGACAGTAAGTGAAAATTTTAAGCATGATAAAGGTGATGAAGTTCATATTATTTAAAATGAAGTTAGCCCGTTATTGATCTTAAAATACAAATATGAAAAGCTTACCACGTTGTGTGAAAAGGTTTTCACATTTTTGTTTACGTGAGGTTACAAATGAATAATGACATCGCAGGATCGTTGCTAAAATCATTGGGCGGCAAAGAAAATATAAGGGCTATGGAACACTGTTCAACTAGATTACGAATTGTGGTTGATGACAACAACTTGGTGGATCCCAAAGCAATTAAAAAAGTAGAAAAAGTAGCGGGTTACTTTTTTCAATTTGGCCAACATCAAATTGTTATCGGTACGGGGTTGGTCAATGAAATTTATAGTATTTTGAAAAATATGGTCGGTGAGACTGACGATAATGCAAAAAGTGCAGCTTACGATGACTTAAATGTTTTTCAAAAATCACTGCGTGCTTTAGCAGATGTGTTTGTACCATTGATACCCGTTTTAGTAGCTACTGGCCTATTTATGGGCTTACGTGGATTTGCTCAGCAATTAGGTATGACATTTTCAAGTGACTTGCTTGTTATGTCACAAATGATCACTGATACCGTTTTTATATTTCTACCTGCTCTTGTTGTATGGTCTGCGTTTAATCGATTTGGTGGTACACCGGTTATTGGTATTGTGCTTGGTTTAATGTTGATAGCCCCGATGTTGCCAAATGCATGGGACGTAGCGAGTGGGAATGCCGAAGCGCTTACATTTGGTATATTTAAAGTGCAAGGTTTTCAAGGGACAATTATTCCTGCCCTTATCGTCGGTATTTTTGGGTCGTATGTAGAACGTTGGATTAAATCCTGGATGCCATCTGTAGTTGCCCTTGTATTCACACCATTTTTAACCATTATTATTGCCGTGTTTGCTGGGTTGTTAGTTATTGGCCCTGTATTTAATGTTGTAGAACATGGGGTAATGATTTCAGCTGATGCGATTATTAACTTACCATTTGGCTTAGGCGGCGCTATTTTTGGTGGTATTCAACAAGTATTGACAGTGACAGGTCTGCATCATTCATTAATGGTTGTCGAGCTTGACTTCCTTTCTTCCATTAAAGGCGTTAATCCTCTCAATGCTTTCATCACTGCTTCGATGGCTGGGCAAGCTGGTGCAGCTATCGCTTACACTATGACCATTAAAGATAAAAAAGAAAAAGCACTTAAATACTCTTCGATAATACCTTGTTTCTTTGGGA